>Ga0213824_1000480_pt1 | contig 30368 bp, 26 predicted proteins | sample MC6MC0906MG_FD_179892 | JGI IMG/M metagenome (GOLD analysis project Ga0213824, IMG submission 179892) | Enriched soil aggregate microbial communities from Iowa State University, Ames, United States - MC6-MC0906-MG | ecosystem: Environmental > Terrestrial > Soil > Unclassified | place: USA: Iowa...
AATAGAGAAGAGCCATCTCCAACTCAATTGAGAAGGTGATGGCTCTTTGATAATCATGAATAGGCTAATTAATTTTTTGGAATGTGGAAGGTGACATTTGTTCCTTCATTTAGGGTGCTCTTAATTTGTAATCTCTGTCCGTAAATCCTCTTAAGACGTAAATCAGTATTACGTAATCCTACGCCACAGCTTGTTGAATAACTACCTGATTGTAGCTCCTCCAATTTCCTTGGATCTATCCCAACGCCATCGTCTATAATACTTACTGCCACATAATCTGGGAAATCCTTTATGCGGATACAAACTGTTCCACCTTGTTCCTGTTTTAAGACACCATGACGAATCGCATTTTCTACTAAAGTTTGTAAGGAAATAGGGGGAATTTCAATGTTTATAGTTTCATCGATATCCCATTCGATGTTTAACAATTCCCCAAAGCGTTGCTGTTCAATATAGAGAAATGAGCGCACTAGCTCTAGTTCATCCTTAAGTGGTACTACTCGTTGTAGATTCCGCACATCAAAGCTTGCATGTAGATATTCACCAAAATGATGCATTAAGTCAATCATTCGATCTGTATCAATCGTACTAAGTGATGCAATTGTATTTAATGTATTAAATAAAAAATGTGGCTGTATTTGAGCTTGAAGCCAAGCTGTTTCCAAATGTAGTCGTTGATTGATGCTATATTTTAAATCGATTAAGGCTTTGCTCCTTACTTTTAGCTCAAGAGAATTAATGGGCTTTGTAACATAATCATTAGCTCCACGAACAAAACCAGTATAAACATCTTCAGGATTATTACGTGCTGTTAGCAATAAGATCGGTAATTCAAGTAATGAGTAATGCTCTCGAATAATTTCAATTAATGCATAGCCAGAAATATAAGGGAGCATCGCATCAACAATGACTAAATCCCAATCCTCTTGCTGTAATGCTTTTAATGCCTTTTCACTGCTAGTAACAGTAGTAACCGCATATGCTGTTGTTGCAAATAAACTACGCATAATGGTTAAGTTTATAGGATCATCATCAACCATTAAAATTTTAAATTGTTTTTCTACTATGTTTAAAGGCGTATTTCCTTCAACATGAGAAAATATATTTTCTTGCTCTATGTAGGATTGCTCCTCATTTAAACTTTCCTCTGCTAATGGTAATGTGAAATAGACATCTGAGCCTTTGTTAGGAACGGAATGTATTTGCAAAGTCCCTCCGTGTAATTCGATAAGCTTCTTTGAAACTAATAACCCGAGACCGATTTGATCGTCGTTATCATTTCCTTGTTCGTAAGGGGAAAATAGACGACTTTGGATCTCATCATCCATTCCTAATCCAGTGTCACGAATATGGATTACAACCAGACTATTATCAATATGTGCACTGATTTCTATAGAACAAGCATTTGTATACTTAATGGCGTTGTATAAAAAATTAAAAAGAATTTGAATCAATCGGTTTTCATCGGCCACTACATTAGGAAATGTTTTAGGAATGGTAGAATTCATTTGAATTTGTTTTCCATTAGTTATAAAGCGTAACATATCGAAAACACCATAAACGACACCTTGAATGCTGACGTTTTTTTTATTGAGATGTAAATTACCGTCCTTTAAACGAGTAAAATCAAGTATGTCATTTAATGTAAAGGACATGCTTCTCCCAATATCAATTAACAGCTTTAGGTTTTGTTTATCATCAGCGGCAAGCTTATTGTTTGGATTTTCATAAATGGTCTGTCCTAAGGTAATCATTTTATTCATGGGATCCCATAGCTTTTGTGAACTACTGGATAAAAATTCGTCCTTTAATTCATCGTCCGTTTGTAATTTAGCAATCAATTGATTAATTTGCTCTTTATTTTCAAAAAAATGTTTAAACCAATAACCTGAAAAACCAAGCATGATAAATAAATAGTCTAGTGGATAAACGGGTATATCAAAGACATAAATGGATTTGATGAATCCCCATATAATGCCATTTGTTGAACCAAGAGCCGTCAGGGCAATAAAAACGGAACTTTGTTTTTGATTTTCAAGATACTCTTTTAAAGCGAGTGCTGCTACATATAAAAATGAAACACCATAAAGTATGAAGAAAAGAGGATTTAATGTGTATAACCAATCAATCGGTAAAACGACAGTTAAAAATGCTCCAAGGGCATAGATAGCAAAGATCCACTGTAAGCATTTAGCATTACGATATTTCACTAGTAAAATACGCAAAAATTGAACAAAGAAAAAAGAAGAACCGAGATAGATGATAGAAGATAATTTAAACGACCATACATAATCAAGATGTAGCCAAGCAAGTATGGATCGATCATAGGTAATTAATTCATCGGTTAATGGTAAAAGAAAACCTACTGTGAAAAGTAATACAATTGGCTTCCGATAGATGAATAGGAACACAAGAATACTAAAGAGTGCGAACAATACGAGCATTACTGAAATGGCAGTAAGAGATAAATCGGTAATTATTTCGTGATGTGCCATAGCTGGTGCAGAGCTAAATAGAACTCTTTTAGCAATAATAGGACTTGCTGGTGTATCAAAATTTGATACATGTAAAATTAAGTCAATTTCAGGTTGCTCATTCGTAAAATATACAGTGTATGGAGCGGCTTGCCCTTTATGATTATTTGAATCAGTAGCGACTTTTCCTGACTGACCAGCCAACTCCCCATTAATATATAATGTTGAAGCAGTTGATACTGCAGGAATCCGAATGGCATAACGATTATCTTTGGAGGCATTTTCATTGAGTAAAATTTTAAAACGGTATGTACCATATCGTTGTGTCGTTGCCTCAGAATCTCGCGTAGGAATCGTTCGGATAGACTGCTCGAATAATCGGGGATATTTGTTATTGTCTGTGTTTAATGGGTCTATTAATAACCCGGGATAGTAGAGCCATTCACCATTTAAGTGAAGCATTTCTTTATCGTTTAGCGCCTGATCACGAATGTCAAATATACCTTCTTGGGCAATTGGTTGACTACTCGAAGGGAGAAAGTATGCTAACCATAGTAAACGAAGGGTAGTAAGAACTATAAAAATTAAGATAATGAAAAGTGAATGTCGAATTGTCGCTTTTTTGAACAGTGACATAAGGACCTCCTGGATTTTCTTTTTATATTAGAAGGACTATATTTACCATCCATGAAGATAGAAAAAAGATAAAAAGGCATCGAGAGAGAACTGTCTCGATGCCTTTTGCGGATGGCCTGAGTATGTTTTGATTTGATCTTTATGGTAATTTATCAGGCGTGATGATTAGGAAAAAATAGTTTATTATCAAAAGGATTGTTTTTGTTGCTATTTTGCTAAAATATTCCCGTTTTAACTGCGCCCGCCCGCAGAAAAGCGAGTAGCCCGTAGCGGAAATCAGCCTCTTCGAATGTATAAAAATGGTTAATTGAGACATCTGGTAATTTATACTTCTACTGATATAGCGTTAAATAGCTCTGTTGTTTCGTGCTCTGGTAAAATATCGAGATCAGCTACCAAAGTACTTCTAAATGTATTGTAAACTTTTACTGCACTTGCTCGATTATCCACGTCGATATAGTGTTTCATTAGCTGTTGGATAGCTTTATCGGAATATGGATTATGCTCGAGTGTTAAAAGTAATATATGCTCTAGTTTTTTTACGTCATGTATTGCTGTATAATGCTCTACTAAATCATGAAGTAGAAGAGTAAATTGGGTGTTCATGAAATTTGCCTTACTAGTAACCCAAGGATAATCTAATGTGGCCATATATTCACCCTGATAGTTTTGTATTAGTGCCTCAGCCTTCTTTATATCAAGCTTTCCGGTCTCCATTTTACTATTTAAAATATGCTCTAAGTTATGAGCATCACATTGAAAATCCTCTAGTTGCAAAATATAGCAGCCATTTGCGTACTGTATGACTTCTACATAGCCTAATGTAGAAAGCGTAGTGCGTAGATAGGAGACTGTTGTATGCAATTGCACTCTTGCCTTTTTATAGTCTGTCTCTGCCCATAATGCATCGAGGACTGTATCACGAGGTACATGGCTATTAAGATTGGAAAAAAGGAAGGCAAATAATTCTTTTGTTTTAACTGTTCTCCAATGGATGGCTTTGTCATCGTGTAAGACAACGAATCCTCCAAAACATTGTATCTTTAGTGTAAGTTTATTTTGTATTCGTATAGGAGTTGAATTTTTTTCTAGGTGGAGGAGTTCTTGGATTCTATTAATAGTTGTCTCTAGACGAGCTTTTGAAATAGGCTTTAATAAATAGTCAAGGGAATTAATTTCAAATGCTTGGATAGCATAGTCTCGATACGCAGTGACAAATACGATATGGATATTTTTGTTCCATTCTTTTAATAGTTTTGCGATTGCTAAACCGTTCATACCAGGCATTTCAATATCTAAAAATGCTACTTGAAAATCCAAGCTTGGACCCTCTGCAAGCAAATCTTTTACATTTGTAAAGGATTTAATAACCTCTATTGAATTAAATTCCTTCAACTTTTTCTCCATGTTTACAAGAGCTAATGGCTCATCGTCCATTACTATCACTCGAATCAAAAGGGCACCAACTTTCAAATATTAATTAACTTGAATTGAAGAAACTTAAAGTGAAATTGGTTAAATTGAAATATCAATAACTGACCCTTTATACGGATGTGCGGTCACTTGCTGCTGAGGCAGATCTTCTAGTAGGTCGACAGCAGCTACCGTATTTAGATTGAGTGCACTTTGCATAACAGTCATTTGTACAGTTTGTTGTAGCTCTATAATCTGAGAAGACATTATTGTATTAATTTCCACCCTATATTCCTCCTTTAACATATTATCGGTTAAAAGTATTGATTTTCCAACGTATAAAAGTTGCAATTAAAATCTTGGGTATTTTTCCATTAAACTATTTGATTTACTAAAAATATGATTGATATTGTATATTTTTCCGTTTTTATAGAAATAATTCGTAATATCAGGTCCATTGTCCTGAGTGATTAATTGCATTCTCTAGCATTGCTTGCATAAAAGAGCCCAACTCTAGTGAGCTAGCAGCAGATTGCAAAATTATAAAATATGGAGGTATTACGAAATATGAAGAAACGAGCATTAGCTTTAGCTGTAACATTGACATTGGGTTTAAGTTTGTTTGCAAGTCCGTCCTCTGCTGAGGACAAACTCAATGTTATACCAATTGACGCGTTATGGGGAATCTCGAAGATTTACGAATTAGCTGTAGGGGAAATAGGGCTACTAGACGAAATAGATCCGAAATGGTTTAATTTAGGAAAAAAAGATGACACGAAAAATGAAAAATCATCGAAAGACCAACATCATATTGTGCATGGGGATACATTATTTTCAATTGCACGTGAAAATGGTGTGTCAGTGGAAAAGTTAAAAGAATGGAATAACCTTACTTCTGATGTGATTTATGTAGGCGAATTGTTAGCTACCAAAGCATCAGCAGCAAAGCCTAAAACTACTGTAAGCGAAACTAAAAAGGTAGCAACAGCTTCCAATACAAAGCAAGTAACGACATCAAATACAAAACCAGCAACAAAATCAAGTACAAAACAAGTAAGTGCTCCAGCAAATGCGACAGGCCAAACGCTAACAATGCGAGCGACCGCTTATACAGCGTATTGTGAAGGATGTTCGGGGATTACAGCGAATGGAACAGATATAAGATCTAATCCGAACTTGAAGGTAATTGCTGTAGATCCACGTGTTATTCCTCTTGGTACTAGGGTATGGGTTGAAGGTTATGGCGAGGCAATCGCAGCAGACACGGGTGGAGCAATAAAAGGCAATAAAATTGATGTGTTTATTCCTACTGAGGGACAAGCTCGTCAGTGGGGTGTTAAAACTGTTACTGTGAAAATTTTGAATTAATGTATGTAAAGGGATGTCTCGCTGGCTTGGAGATATCCTTTTTATGTTACAACAGTCACTGAAATGCTAATCTCTATCGTTTACAGGTTGCTAAATTTACTGCTTTTCCAATGATTCACAAAATTCTAATCAAAATTGCATAAGTAGGAGGATTGTTGGCAACCATCAGAAATAGAGGAGGTATTTTTATGAAAAAAATGAGTTTAATAATCATTTCCTTATTAGTATTTGTCGGTGGTTGTAATTTCTTCGAAAAGAAGGAGAAAAAAGTGGAAGTTAACGCAAATTCAGCACAAACTGCAACCGCGAAAGTAATAGGAAAAAATAATGAAAGCTATGGAAATGCATATTTTCAGGAAGAGGATAATGGGGTCAGGGTGACACTCGCGCTATCAGGATTGCCATCCGGCACGCACGGCATTCATATTCATTCAGTTGGGAAGTGTGAACCGCCAACGTTTGAATCAGCAGGTCCGCATTTTAATCCAACGAGTAAAGAGCATGGGAAGGATAATCCTAAAGGCTATCATATGGGAGATCTTCCGAATTTAGAAGTTGGTGAAGATGGTAGTGTAGATATGAACTTCTTAGCGGAAGGGCTAACATTAGATAAAAATGCTGCAAATTCATTATTGGGTGGAAAAGGTACTTCATTAGTCATCCATGAGTCAGAGGACGATTATAAATCAGATCCTGCTGGTAATTCTGGTGCTAGAATTGCTTGTGGTGCTATTCAATAAGGAAAATGAATCGACTGTATCTGAAGTAAATCACTTTAGATGCAGTCTTTTTTTAGTGGATAGAAATCGGCTCATAGGACGCCCTCAGTTGGAACGGAAATCAACCTCACGTTATGGTGATGAGCCCAAAAGAATAAGTGAACGGTCATTTTTCATAATTCGACATGCGGTTTTCATACATTTAGTAACTGAATTTATTTTGTTAGAAAAAGAATTTAATAGTATTAAGTAGATAAAAATAGTGTAAAGAAGTAATTGTTGAAATTCGTAAATAATTGTCGTTTTAGGTAATTGTATAATTATAAAAGACTGAATTTACTATAAATTTATTGACATTATTATACTATGTTTGATAATTTTAAGTAGATTCTTATTTTTAACCGAAGGGGGAAGGTTACTTTGAAGAAAAAACAATTCAGGCTATTAATGCTATTAAGTGCCTTTGCGCTATTGATTTTAGCTGCATGTGGAACGGGTTCTAAGGACACAGATAAGGGAGATTCGACAGCATCTGAGAAGCCAGATTTTTTAAACTTATTAACAGGTGGAACACAAGGTACTTACTATGCACTAGGTGGAACATTTGCTGATTTAATTTCTAAAGAAACTGACATTAAAACAACTGCAGAAGTATCTCAAGCATCTGCAGCCAACATGACTGCACTACAAGAAGGTAAAGGTGAAATTGCCTTTGTACAATCAGACATTGCTTATTACGCTACTGAAGGAACAATGATGTTTGAGGGTAAAAAAATTGACTCAATTGCTGCTCTAGGTGCACTTTATCCAGAAACAGTACAATTAGTAACGACTGAAGCGTCAGGTATTAAAACTTATGCTGATTTAAAAGGGAAAAAGGTATCCGTAGGTGCGCCAGGTTCTGGGACTTACGCAAATGCTGAACAATTACTTGAAATTCATGGTTTAAAAATGGATGATATCAAAGCACAAAACCTTGATTTTGGTGAGTCTACTGACGGTCTTCAATCAGGCCAAATTGATGCAGCGTTTATTACTGCGGGTACGCCAACAGGTGCTGTTGAGGCTTTAAATGCAACAACTAAAGTGAATATTATCGGTATGGATGCTGGTAAAGCAGATGAGTTAATTGCTAAATACCCTTACTATGCAAAAGATACAGTAAAAGCTGGTACGTATGGTATTGCCAATGACACAGAAACAGTTTCGGTACTTGCGATGCTAGCGGTGAAAAAAGATCTTCCGGAAGATGTTGTTTATTCGATGACGAAAGCTATTTATGATAACACAGATAAAATTTCCCACGCTAAAGGTGAGTTTATCAATGCGAAGACAGGTTTAGAGGGTATTAGTATTGATGTTCACCCAGGTGCTCAAAAATACTTTGACGAAAAGAAATAACAGAACATTCGGAGTTTGATGAAAAGTAGTGATTGTTGCGGAGAGTTCTTGAATCTTGCTTGTGGTGAAGTGAAAAATCTACGGCGGAAATCAACCTCACGTCATGAAATACGAAGAGGCTCGGATTGCGTAAAGCTTCGGGCCTCTTTTCTTCCTGTTAAGTCGTGAACGATAGCGAATAGCTTTTTAAGTGGGGGAATAGATGTAATGCGAAAGAGGAAATTAATCATTGTTTTAGCTTTTTTATGTTTAAGCTTCAGTATAGTCATTTTTCTTCCTCTTCAAAAGGTATTCGCATTTACTGAAACGCGCATAGATCATCCAATAGTGCACTATATACCACTGACAACTGAGGATACATTTCAAATTAGATACACCCATTCCATCCATAAATCGGATGTACTTGAACATTATCAATGCGTAGATGGAAAACGTATTCAAATGTTAGGGATGGAGTATGAGGATTTAGCGATTGGCATGCCAAGTCATGCAGAGGAAAATCAAACATTAACAAAACGAGATGGTAAATATTTTTTGCAGTTCGATAATGAAGTGATTGAAAATTTTACGATCTATATAGCTGATTTAGATTTAGATCTTGTATTAGGTTACGAGCAGTACGAATATGATTTAAAAAGAAATTTACAAAGGGGAAAATCCTATTTATTTGAGGTGAAGCGTATATCGCTTTATGAACAATGGAAAGGAGTAAGGATGAAATGACGACTCAGCATAAATTAAATAACGAAGTAAAAAATGAAGAATTCGAACAAATATCTGCTGAAGAGCAACAAGCAATACTTGAGAAATATGATATTGAATCGAATGTACGAAACATATCAGGCATTATGAAACATGTCATTTTCTTTGGACTACTAGCATTTTCGTTGTTCCAACTTTATACAGCCATTTTTGGTCAATTTCCAGCGCAAATCCAGCGTACTATCCATTTGGGTTTTGGTTTGACCCTTATTTTCTTGCTATTCCCAGCTCGAAAAAAAGCAGCAAAGCATAAAATTGCATGGTTCGATTATATTTTAGCGATATTATCTATTGTAGTAGGTTCGTATTGGACGATGAATTATACAGAGCTTATTAACAGTAATGGTACCATTACACAAATGGATTTTATCGTTGGTTCAATAGCTGTTGTATTGGTACTTGAGGCAGCTCGTCGTGCAGTAGGATTACCAATTACAATCATTGCTATATGTTTCTTAATTTATGCATATTTTGGACCGTATTTCCCAGCATTTATGGCACATAGAGGGCAAGACTTCGAGAGTATTGTTAATCTCATGTATTTTACGACGGATGGTATCTTTGGAACGCCAATTAGTGTTTCGGCCACATTTATCTTTGTGTTTTTACTTTTTGGGGCATTCCTTGTCAAAACAGGTGTTGGTCAATACTTTAATGATCTAGCCGTAGCTCTTGCGGGTAAATTAATTGGTGGTCCAGCAAAAGTAGCGGTATTTTCTAGTGCGCTTCAAGGTATGATTTCAGGAAGCTCGGTAGCGAATGTAGTAACATCTGGATCGTATACGATTCCGATGATGAAAAAGCTTGGGTATCGTAAAGAGTTCGCTGGTGCAGTTGAGGCGGCTGCTTCTACAGGTGGACAGTTAATGCCGCCGATTATGGGGGCCGCAGCGTTTCTAATGGTTGAGTTTATTGGGCGCGGAATAACGTATTGGGATATTGCCAAGGCGGCTGCGATACCTGCACTGCTATATTTTACAGGTATTTGGATTATGACTCACTTCGAAGCAAAACGTGTAGGGTTAAGAGGCTTACGTGATGATCAAATGCCAAATCGTCGAGAGGTATTTAAGAAAATTTACCTTCTATTACCGATTATCGCTATCATCGTTTTAATGTTAACGGGTACACCAGTAATGCATGCTGCACTATACGGTATTCTTATTTCTATTGGTGTTGCGATGTTTAATAAGGAAACGCGTTTAAAACCAAAGGATATTATTGATGCATTAGTTGAAGGTGCCCGTACAGCACTTGGTGTGGTAGCGGCAACAGCATGCGCAGGAATTATCGTAGGTGTAGTTGTAAAAACAGGTTTAGGCTTAAGTTTAGCTAATAGTTTAGTAGAATTAGCAGGAGGTAGTATTATTTTAACACTGATTTTTGTTATGATTGCCTCCCTAATTTTAGGAATGGGGGCTCCGACAACAGCAAACTACGTAATTACGTCAACAATTGCTGCTCCAGCAATCGTAGCATTATTAGCGCCGAATACACCACAGGAACTAGTACCAGTAGTTGTTTTATTATCGGCACATTTCTTTGTGTTCTATTTTGGTATTATCGCCGATATAACACCGCCAGTGGCACTTGCTGCTTTTGCGGCTTCAGGCATTTCAGGTGGAGATCCTATTAAAACGGGTGTAAACTCAGCGAAACTTGCTATTGCTGCGTTTATCATTCCTTATATGATTGTGTTCTCTCCAGCGTTACTAATGATAGATACAACTGTTCCGCAAATTTTATGGGTAGTATTCACGGCCGTTACAGGAATGGTAGCTATTGGTGCGGGAGTAATAGGTTACTGGTATCGCAAAATGCTGTGGTTTGAACGTATTATTTCCATTGCAGCTGGTCTACTACTTATCTATCCAGAAAAATTCTCGGATTGGGCTGGTTTAGCAATCTTTATTGTGATGTTTGTCATTCAATATGTAACACAACATAAAGGTAGCGATGACAATCAAAATAGTAAAACAAGTGCTACAGCTTAATATGATAGGAAAATAGAAGAATTTTAAATAACGAGAATCTGCTCACCTTCTGAGTTAGTAAGTGCATGCCTTGTAATGTCTACAAGGAATTTGCTTAACTTACAAGCTTTAGAAAGAGCAGATCCTTTTTTCTTTTTAAGTGAGCTATCTACAACACGCCGCATATTGGGCAAATTGTATTCCTGGGTAAAATGCAAGGAGCTTGGGCAAGTAAACGCAGCTTTTAAAAAGGATTTTCCTATTGTGAAATTCCTTTTTTGACATTGGACTAACGAAAGAACATTATTAAATGTACGTGAAAGGTTTTGTATTTGATGAGAGGTGGAGATTCATGAAAGTACACGATTGTCCTAATTGTAATACTTATAGTAGAGAATGTATTATTGTCATCCAAAATGCTCCGAACTTTTCAGGAGAGATATTAAAGTGCAGTATTTGTTCCTGGAGCGGAAAGTGGTCGGAAATGACAGTGCGGGAGGTTAAATTGCCGGTGATTCCAGGCGGGATCGCGATCCCTGGGGTCGAACCAATTACTGATTATTATGTACTGCATTCAGATCAAATTAGAGTTACTTATACAGGAGGATGTTGCCCTCATTGTGGTGGAAGTGATCCGTTTTGCTGGTGCATGACGTTATAAGTGATTGCGATGAGCCTCTTGCTCGAAGTTGATGATTAGGCAGTGCACTTACATTTACCTTATTGTTAATGTGTGACATTATATAAAATCAACTACTCCCAAATAAATGTAAGCATTTGCATGACTTTTAATAAAAGTAATTTGATACATCTCTTTTTTGATAAACCTCAAGCTTTAATCTAAAAAGTAGATTATTTTTATACTTTTTATGCATATAAAGCATTATTTATTGATTTTTTTAAAATAACTACTGTATAATAAAAATATCAGAAAATTCAATTAAATCAAAAGGAGAGGTGATTACATGAAAAAGTTGTTCAATTCAAAGTTTGAAACATATTTAATGGATCAGGAATTGGAGTTAACTATGGAAGAGGAAAAAAATGAGGAGCAAACTACACGGGTGTATTATGAAGAATATCCAGAAGGCTTTTTTACAAGTTTATAATATTTATTTGATGGGCTGTGCTAAAGGTGGAAAAAACTTTTAACACAGTCCTTTGCTTTTTTTTACATATTTTAAATCACTTTTTTATATTGTCTGTTTAGTTGATAAAAAATTACTGTTTGAAATTATGTTAATAATATATCTTATTTATTCCTCTTATCTAGGTCTAATTCCATATATACTTTTGTGAAATGGTTTCCTGTATAATGGGAATCAAAAATGCGTATAGAGGTGTAGTTATGTCAAATGCGGTTACATTAGAAGAGACAATTTATCAATGGTTTGAACATTTTCATAAATACCCAGAGGTCAGCTGGAAGGAGTTTGAAACAACTAAAAAGATTGCGGCGATTTTAGATGAGTTCAACGTATCGTATCGTTTGTTAGGCGATGTTACAGGGCTAATTGCTGAAATTGGTTCAGGAGATGAAATTGTTGCGGTACGTGCTGATATAGATGCGTTGTGGCAAGAAGTGGACGGGAAATGGCAAGCTAATCACTCATGTGGGCATGATGCCAATATCACAATGGTATTAGGTGCTTTATTACAGCTGAAAGATCGACCATTACAACATCGTGTCCGTTTTATTTTCCAGCCTGCTGAAGAACTTGGTAATGGTGCTTGTGCAGCCTTTGAGCGTGGAGCTGTCGATGGCGTATCGCATTTATTTGGTGTTCATCTAAGACCAATTGAAGAACTACCGCTTGGCAAGGTTTCGCCTGCTATTCATCATGGAGCGGCATATTTTTTAGATGGAACCATTAAAGGTACTGATGCCCATGGTGCTAGACCTCATCAAGGGAAAAATGCAATTGATGTTATTATGGCAGTGCAACAAATGCTGCACAGTATTCATTTATCACCATTTGAGCCCCATTCGGCAAAGTTAACGAAAATTGTTGCAGATGGAGGTAGTACAAATATTATTCCGGGTACTGCGAGCTTTTCGATGGATATCCGTGCACAACGTAATGATCAATTAGAATTACTTCGTAGCCGTATTGAATTCGGCTTAAAATCAATTCAACAGCAGTTTGAGATTGATATGGATTGGCAATGGATTGATTTTACACCAGGTGCTGAGGTTTCGCCGGTTGCTGCGCGCATGGCTAAAAATGCCATTGTGGAAACGTTAGGTGAAGAACATCTTGCTGAAGAGATTACAACTCCTGGAAGTGATGATTTCCATTTCTATACGGTTAAAAAACCGGAATTAAAAGCGACGATGATTGGTATTGGTGCTAATTTGGTACCAGGATTACACAATCCGAAAATGACTTTTGAACGTAGTGCATTAATTGATGCAGCAAAAGTACTTGCTTGTGTGTTAGAGAAAAAACCAGAATAACTATGTGTGGGAGTTAAATCAAAAGATTAAAATTCTTTTGATTTAACTCTTTTTTATTTTCTTTTTTGTCGAAATGTATGAATATACGGGGGTTTGCATTGTTTGTAATAGCTATTTGAAAGCGTTTTTTTACGCTAAAAAAGTAGAAATTGCTCGAGAAGCATAAATTTTTTGCGTTGACTTTTAATTTTTTGAATATTAAGCTAAAAATCGTAAAAAAATATTTGCGCCTTAGAAAATTTTAAAAGGGAATGGGTGCAAAAAAGGGGATGGGACGATGAAAAAGGAAATCAGTGCTGGTTGGGCACTTCTAACTTTTGCAATAATGATTATAGCTATGCTTATAACAGTAGTTGTGTTAGAGCAAAGTCCTCACGTGCCACTTATTATTGGAACAACTGTAGCGGCAATTGTTGCCAAATTACATGGATTTAAGTGGTTAGAAATTGAAGAAATGATGTATAAGGGGATACGCCTAGCTTTACCTGCAATTGTCATTATTATTTTAGTAGGTTTGACAATTGGTGCTTGGATTGGCGGCGGTGTCGTAGCTACAATGATTTATTTTGGTTTAAAATTAATTTCCCCAGCTTGGTTCTTAGTAACAATCATGCTGTTATGTTCAATTGTTTCACTGGCGATTGGTAGCTCATGGTCAACGATGGCAACAATAGGTGTTGCTGGTATGGGTATTGGGTTAAGTATGGGAATCCCTGCACCAATGATTGCTGGAGCAGTTATTTCGGGTTCATATTTTGGTGATAAGATGTCACCGTTATCGGATACTACTAATCTCGCGGCAGGTTTAACAGGTACCGACTTATTTGATCATATTAAGCATATGCTTTATACGACAATTCCGGCTTTAGCCATTGCTATCGTAGCATTTGGAATTATGGGAAGAAGCTTTGCGGATATCTCAATGAAATCAGAAAGTATTTTAACAACACTACAAGTAATGGAGGAAAGCTTTGTTATTTCTCCGTGGTTATTGCTTGTACCAGTTGGTGTAATTGTATTGGTAGCAAAAAAAGTACCCGCAATTCCAGCTTTAATTGTTGGAATTATCTCAGGATTCTTACTACAAATCTTCGTGCAAGGTGGCACTCCTGCAATGGCTGTACATGCTTTACAAGAAGGATTTGTTATTTCAACTGGCAATGAAATGGTGGACGAGTTATTTAACCGTGGCGGCTTAGATTCAATGATGAATACGGTTTCAATGACGATTGTGGCTATGACATTCGGTGGGGTGTTAGAATATTCCGGTATGTTAAAAGCATTGATGAATGTTATTGTGAAGTTTGCTAAATCAACAGGTAGCCTAGTTGCTTCAACGATTGCTGCATGTATTACAACTAATGCTACATGTTCTGAGCAGTATATTTCAATTGTTGTTCCATCACGTATGTTTGCGGAAGTTTATCGAGAGCGTGGCCTGCATTCGAAGAACTTATCTCGAGCGTTAGAGGATGGGGGGACTTTAACTTCTGTGTTCTTCCCGTGGAATACTTGTGGAGTCTTTATTTTAGCAACATTAGGTGTAAGCGCGATTGAATATGCGCCATATGCAATCATTAACTTCGTGGTACCGATCATTTCAATTATTTATGCATATGTAGGGTTTGCAATTGTTAAGCTGACACCTGAAGAAATAAAAGAGGCAGAGAAGCGTAAAAAAGAGCAAGAAGTGAATGATGCTAATATGGTCATGGCTGACTAATGTAGAAACTAAAATTTTGCTCTTTTCAGATAGTTAATGAGGGTCTCGCGGATGCAAAAGCATCTGCGAGAACTTTTCAGTTTTCTAGCTTTAGAAGTAGAACGATATTTTTTTATATGTTAATAGGTTGCAAAGTTTAATTCATAGATTGTGCGTGGGCGGCCTTGCTGATGAGTCATTTCTTCACCGACTACTTTAGCATAGCCGTTATCCACTAATTTTTTGATAATGCGCTCTGTTGTACGGCGTGTAACTTGTAAGTATTCGGCAAGATTATGTGATGTAAATTGAGCTGATTGTCGCTCTCTGCTAAAGTTGATGATTTTAGAAATATTTAATGGACTTAAGCTTGTTTGCTTTGCCATTTGTAAAACATAGGGATCATCAGTTTTTAAAGCTAGTCTTGCTTCTGAATTTGGGAAGGGACCTAGCAAGTTTTTATGTTCATCTAGTATATAAATTTCACACGGTTTAGCAAATGATAATGCGTTCTTAGCGTGTTGATGAGCCTCGAAAATGGAGTGACCGTAACCAAATGCTAACTTAAAGGGCTTGCTAGTTTGCTGTAATAAGTTCTGTAAATTTTCTTTTTCAAGCGCCCTTTGCAAATGTCCAGCCGTCGTATAAAGCTCAAAAGAGTAAGCTGTAATTTGTTTATAGGTTGAATGCGTAGCAGCAGTGATTTGCGTTAACATGTTAGCGTCTATAGGTTTATTTTCAGGAGCCTGTAATAGTCCGACAACAGCTTTAACAGATTCAGATTTTGTCAGAAGTGATCGGGATTTCGTTTCTTCTAAGCATTGAATAATGGAGTTAGTGGCATCTAGCATGCGCATTGCAGGTATTTGAAGGGCCTGTAATTCATCAAACACACTATGAATACTTGTTATGATAAAATCAATACTGTTAGCTTCCCATAAAGCTATATGATGCTGCAATATAGATTGAGTAGGTTTTGTAATAGAAATAGGCTGGATATATGGTTTTGGACCACGATACTCTATTTCTGTTAGAACATTTTCTACAATAGCTGGATCCATAACATCAATGGAAATTCTATTTAAAGGTACTGCATGATTTGCTATAAGCGATAATAACGTTGTGGAAATAGTTGTCTCATCTTGTTTTATATAATTCCAAGGTATTGGTATTGCTGATAGTGCTGATTGGGTATGTAAATAGGGCAACGTCCCTCCGAATAACAGGGCATCACATGGTTTAATTTCCTTTAACAAAACGGGTGCCTCGGTAGGTTGATTGTAAAGATAAAATTCTAATTGAATATTCTTAATGTTTTGTGCGATACTATTTATACGTTCCATAAATGCTTTAGAGCAGATAACCGCTATTTTAGTAGACATAAGTAATGTTCCTTTTCTCTATTTTTTAACTTCTTTCAGCGGGTGTCGAAACACCCGCTGAAAGAAGTTAAAGCCTCCGGCGGATGTCACGGAATCGGAAAGGAGTTCTTTGTGCAAGCACAAAGCCGATTCCAGACGCAATTATGCCGAGGCATAATTTTTTAATAATTAGCGACGTATTAACGACAACTTTATTATATAGGAGATAGATACAAATGAAAATCCAACAAGTAGAAATTTTCGCCATTCATTTACCACTTATTGATCCATTTATCATCAGTTATGCTACATATGATACAATGCCTTCTATTATTTTGAAGGTTACGACAGATACAGGGATTGTAGGCTATGGTGAAGCAGTACCAGATGAGCATGTAACAGGGGAGACGTGGGAGAGCACGTATGCCGTATTACAGAATCAGCTCGCTCCTGCCATCATTGGAGAAAATCCAATGGCCTTTGAAAAACTTCACGATAAAATGAACAAAATTGTGAAGGATGTGCCTGCAGCGAAAGCAGCGCTTGATATTGCTTGCTTCGATATTGCTGGTAAAGCGCTACAAGTTCCAGTGTACCAACTAGTAGGTGGACGCTATCATGAAAAATTCCCTATCACACATGTACTGAGCATCGGAGAACCAGATGCTATGGCTGATGAGGCGGCTAGTCGAGTAGAGATGGGCTACCAGTCTTTTAAAATGAAGGTAGGAACAGAGGTTGCGCGTGATGTTGCTCGCATCAAAGCTGTGCGTGAGCGTGTAGGCGAAGACATCGCAATTCGAGTAGATGTCAATCAAGGATGGGGGAATGCCTCTACTACATTACAGGGCTTACGTGCATTAAAGGATTTAAATATCGATTGGTTAGAGCAGCCAGTAGATAGTGAAGATATTGATGGAATGGTAGAAGTGAAGTCAAAATCAGATGTTACCTTAATGATTGATGAAGGACTTCGCGGTGTTCGCGAAATGCGTGAAATTATTGCAAAGCGTGCTGCAGATAAAGTCAATATTAAATTAATGAAATGCGGTGGCATTTATCCTGCTATGAAGTTAGCAGTTATGGCTGAAATGGCAGGCATTGAATGTCAAATTGGTTCAATGGTAGAATCATCAGTTGGTTCAGCAGCTGGTTTCCATGTAGCATTCTCTAAAAAAATAATGACAAGTGTAGAATTAACAGGTCCGCTAAAATTCTCTAAGGATGTTGGGAACTTACACTATGATGTTCCATTTATCTGCCTAAATGAAAAACCGGGATTAGGTGTTGATGTAGATGAAGAGATTCTAAAAGAGTTATGTAAATTCTCAACGATTGTAACAGCCTAAGGAGACGGTGAGATGGAAAAAATTTATGAAGGTATGCTTGGGGAAACGTCGTTTTTTGTTTCAGCATTAAATCTTCAGCATTTAGAAGAAATTGAGAAATTACAACTTGAGGTTTATGAATCTTTAGAGGACCAAAGCATCTTACAGCCACTGAGTACAGAGGAATTCGACTATATTTTAAAAGGTAATGGCATGATGATAGGTGCTTACGTAGGGGATGAGTTAATTGCCTTTCGCGCATTATTGAATCCACCTGTTGATGATGAGCACCTGGGCTATGATTGTGGGATTGCCAAGGATGAATTTAATCGCGTATTATATCAAGAAATATCAAATGTCTCACCAGCATATCGTGGGTATGGCTTACAAAAGACGTTAGCCAAAGTGGTCATGGGTCATATTGATTTAGAAAAATATGATTATGTATGCTCAACGGTAAAACCATATAATATTCCTAGCTTAAAGGATAAATTCTCTCAAGGTTTAGTCGTAAAGGGATTAAAAGTTAAGTATGTAGATAAACTGCGTTATATTTTCTATAAAGATTTGCGACAAGAACTACCAATCTTTACAGAAAAGAAATGGATTTCAATGGGCGATACAGTTGGTCAGCAACAGCTTTTAAAGCAGGGCTATCTAGGTACTTCTATGTATGAGGACCAAAATGATTGGTTCGTCATTTATGAGAAATAAATAATAGTAAAAAGCCTTATCTTTTACTTATTGTAAGAGGTAAGGCTTAGCTGTCCAGTCTATTTTAGTTAGTAGATTTAGAATTGATTTTCTCTCCATCAGTTGTTTGGACCACTAACGGCTCAACAATTTTTTCTAGGCCTATCTTTATAAATGGGAGTCCTGTTGCTTTCTCTTTATCGACAACCATAACTGTGATTTCAGTGTTCCCTAGGGTCTTTACATCTTTTATTTCCAGATGTTTTCCTTTATATTTCTCGCCTAATTGAATATGAATTTGTTTCATTCCTTCAGAAATCGTAGATACCTCGTAGTAGGAGGATGTATCGTTACCAGCCACAATAACGCCTTCTTCATTGATCCAATAACCTTCATCTAAGGTGATCGCCCAACCAATAATAGCAAAAATAAGGACTGGTACTATAAACAAGATGGATTTATCCACTTTGTTAAATTCAGATTTTTTTAGGCCTTTCGTAAAAGGAAGTAACAACGTTCCAACCATGGCAGCTATCAAAATACCTACTCCAATAATGCCAAAACCCATCCCTTCAAAGCCTCCCACTTTGAACAATCCGTATACGACGGTAAACACAGCAATTAAAAATGTTACAATCGGAGCCAAGTAGAACTTTCCTGTTTTTTTCATAGCTATTAAAGTAAAAAGGAAAATACATGCTCCTATAATGAAACCAATTGAACTTATCATTCCCAATTTCTTCACCCCAATAGATTAATGTATTAATAGAAAATCGACATAAATGTATCTAAAAAAAATATAATCCCTAAATCAAAAAGAATTGAGAGTATAATCCATCTCTTGGTAAAAAAGGTCATTGTGAATACTGATAAAAAAATAGCTACTGGGAAATAGAACATGAAAGTGACACTTTTGATATATTCAATGGCCGCATCAGCAGACAATTCCCAGTTGTAAAAGTGAAAAGAAGAAAATATGATGTAAAATAATATGAGGGCTCTAATGGAAATAAACAACCATTTAAGGCCATGATTAAACTGAACTAATTTCTTTAATGGCTTTATTTCTACTTCTTCATTTCGTTCTAACATCGGATAACTTCCATCAGCTAATTCATTAAATAATTGCCTACACTCACTACAGTCTTGAGTATGTTCCAAAACCACATCTTTTGTTTCCTGTTCTAGCTCATCAAATACAGAGATTAACTCCCGCGAAAGAATATGAATCTTTTGGGAATCCTCCATCTTTTTCACCTCTTTCTAGCCATCTGTTTTCTCATCCTAAATATCTTGGACTTTAATGTAGGGATCGGTATATCCAAAAGTGTACTTATTTCTTGATAATCATAACCATAATGAAATTTAGCTAAAAAAATGGCCTTATCACTCGTTGATAAATAACCTAATGTACTTATAATTTGGGAATTTATTATTGCCTTTGATTCGGGTGTTTGATTATCAATTAATAAGCTTTCAATTACACTTTCATCATGAAACAGCGCTGGTTTTCTTTTTTTGTAATGATCGAGGAGTGTATTTTTGGCTGCCTTCACTAACCAGCTTTTCATATAAGTAACTTGTTGAACTCTTGATGGATCTGTTAAAATCTTCGCAAATAACTCTTGAATGATGTCATCGGCTACGTCATAACTTTTAGTTAATCCAATTAAAAAGTTCCGCAAATATGTGTAATGCTCCTCATAAATCTTTTCAATCACCTCAAATGGATTTTGATTTATCATTTTTATCCTCCGTAAGATATCGCGCACTAAAGAGACGATTCAAATTGGAAAAAGTTTTAATTTTTTTGAATAATAGTTAAACTTCCTAGTTTTATCGAAAGCCTTCTTTTTTTGAATAAAAGATGGATTAAAACGGATTCTTTTTCATCCAAGGTTAGTCTCACCATTGATAAAGGCCTCGATATTCGACACTTTTCTCAAAATGTTGAATATCGAGGCCTCACGATTAAAATGCAATATAGCTTAATGCAATCAGGAGTACCGTTTGTCTATAGTCTGAGCATTACCTTTCAATTATTATGAGAGGTAATGCTTTTTTGTTAAAGAGATTTTTATTTAATTGGGCAGAAGCCACAAGCCATTAAACCGGGTATATCTTTAGAAAAACAACATGATTTTCGTACAGGAACGTTCACTAAATTAGTTGGACTTTGACCTCCTGTATATTGTGCCCACCATGATTTGTTAGAGAAGCGAGCCCACGTTTTAGGATCCTCTAAGGCCTCGATATCCTCCATTGCTTGGTCAGCCAAGCCGGGGTTAGACAACAATATATGATAGTGCCAAAGTAGATAACCAAAGAAATTCTCCCAAATTGTCAGAGGGGAAATAGACGTTACTTTACGAAGCTGTTGAACAATAACATGCCCATCATATAGGATTTTCTCAATCACTGCCTGGCGTTCATCTTCATCGACATAACGCCAATCATTTGGGTTAACAAACATTGCGACTGTAAAGCTGTTGAATTCTTTTGCTGCATCAAAGCGAAGCTCGATTGGTTTACCAACCCACACTTCGTCATAAGCGGCAAGCATGTAAAGTTGCATAGCGAAAAACATACCGTAGCGGCGTGCGAAATGAGAAATAGCCGCTGCTTCCGTTGCTGCGTCTGTAATACCCATCATTAGGTTTAAAAAGTCAGTGTGGTAAAAGTCTTTATGTATATCAGCTAAAGTAAATAATGTTCGCTTTGGTTCTGTCGTATAAATGCTATAGGAATTCAATTGTCGAACTTGATCCATCGTTAATGCTGGCATTGTCATCACCTTTTCTTTCAATCGTCTGCTACTTCAATTATAGATTAATCATTTTTGCTTCACAAATGGAATGCAATATAGTAAAATAAATTAAACATATCTGAAAGGTTGGTTTTTGTTGTGCAGCCTTTGTATAGATTGTTTTCTACATTTCTAGCTAAGGGTGTAGTCATTGCAATAAAAAAACTAAAATAATTTTCAGATTAGTGTTGACTTTTTAATTGATAATGATTATCATTATCGTATAAAGAATATTCCTCTTCTGCAATACAGTGTAGAGAGGATGAACTTTAGCTACTTTTCTCCAGAAGTTTGCTAGTTCATGATAACGCTCCTAAAACCCCCCTCATTTTTTGGGAACGTAAAATCTTCTGACGACTCATCCATTGTGATTGAGTCGTTTTTTTGTAGAAACTGAAGTTGTTCCGATAAAACGAGATCATATTCCGATAAGTCTTCAAAGTATTCCTATAAAAATGAAATCATCACCATAACGTGGGGCTGATTTCCGTTCCAACTGGGTGCGTTGAGGCAACAGATGTTTTTTGTGCGAAAGCGGAGTGCAACGTAGCGACAGATCCCCCCTTTAGGGAACGTAAAAATCTCAGAGTGACTTATGCCTATATGGGTAAGTTGCTCTTTTTTTGATTGACTTTAGATAGGGGAGTAGTTAATCAGTAACAGGTTTGGTATAATGTTATAAAAAATGGTAATTTAATTAAAAGATGGAGGGGAATAAATGAAGAAATATATGATCACTTTGCTCATTGTTTTAGCCTTTTTTACAAACCCATCATCATCTAAAGCGGCAGAAGTACAGTGGGACGGGGCACAAGTTGTGAAGGGGCAAACGGGAAAAATGACCTTTACAAAAGATGTAAAAGTATATAAGAAGAATGCAAATGGTACGTATAGCTCGATGACAGTTAAGCGCAACAACTATTTCAGAGTGTATGATATCGAAAAGTATGACAATAAAACATTTTATTGGATGAGCTCGGGTTACCGTGTACAAGCAACGGATTTAGTTGTTTTTAAGAAAGTACCTCTGAACATCCGCGCTTCTCTTTATGATAATCCAGCCTATATCAACATCAATCGTCAGGGCTATAGCTATGGACAACATTACCAACTTGATTCAACTTTTTATAATAAGATTTCTATTGGTGAAAATCTATACTACTCTTATTACGATGCGGATGGTGGTTCTATTGAGGTCTATATTGATGGCTCAGATATTCGCATTTTCGAAACAACGAAAAGAGATAAAGGGCTTTATATGTTAACAGCTGATGCACAGGTGTCAGGCGGTCCAATGAATGGAGCAGGTGGGATAGGGTGGACAAAAGGAACTGCTCTTCATTCATTAGGACTTGAAATAAACGGTTACCTTTGGGCGAATGAAGGCTATATCCCTGTAACATTAATCCAACCTGTGAAAAAACAAGGGAAACGCTATATTCGATATGGTGTTAGTGCTGCAGCTACTAAAGGAAATCCAAAAGAGCTAAAACGTTTTGATGAAGTAATATTATTGACAGAAAATGATACGACAGCTTGGATTGAGATAGATGGGGAAGTATATAGTGTACCGAAAAAAGTTCTAGCTACTATAAGACCGAACGAATCACCGATTATAACAACGTCTTTCTTGCCAAATGATACGATTCAGCAGCTAGTATATCTGAATTATGGTACGCCCATTGTTTATAAGAAAACGGCTAATAATCACTTTGTAGCGCCAGCCTTAAAGTACATTGACTACACTGAAACAGAAAAAAACTTTACTTACGAAATGGATGGGTTCAAATATATATTTGAAAAGCCAGTTACCGAGGGCTCAAAAGTGACTAGAACAGGACGTGGATGGAATGATGAAGGGTTTGTTCGTGCCATCCATTACACGATTACAACACCAGCAGGCACGTTTAATAATGTTGTGGAAACGTCCCTTAATGAATTTTATGCACCGGGCTATGGTTTCATCAGTGATGATTTTGGCAACAAATTAACGTCTTATGAATAATAAATACTTCATTTTTTGATGAAAGAGTGAGGATGTAAATAAAAAAACAGGTGGGGAGAAACGAATTGTTTTTCCTCATCTGTTTGATTTTAGGGACTTATTGGACGGACCTTAATCTATGAAGATATAGAATTGTATAGTAGCTGTGTAATGGCATACTTACAATGGTAGACGACTCACTCCAGTGCGATTGAGTCGTCTTTTTTGATGGAAACTGTAATTGTTCCTATAAATCTTCAAAGTATTCCTATAAAAATGAACTCACCACCATAACGTGTCTGTGACGCTGATCGCCAAGCCTTTGAAAACCGGTAACTTTCAAACGTTGTCCCAAAAATTACAATTTAATGTATAATATCTCTTAATAAAAAGGGGGGATTATTTTATGTTTAATATTAGGAATTTTGAAGGTAATAAAAATGAGTTTGAGTTCTTTCAAGATATGTTATATGAGTCAATACTTATTCCTGTGAATAAACCATCAAAAGAGGCTTTGCTAAACTCGCCTCACATAAGAAAATATCATGAAGGTTGGGGGAGAAAGGGAGATCAAGCTTTGATTGCCTTTGACGTAGAAAATCAAACTGTTGGTGCAGTCTGGTACAGATTGTTTGATGAAAATAATAAAGGCTATGGTTATATTGATTGTAATACTCCTGAAATAGGAATGGCTGTTTCAAAAGATGTAAGAGGAAGAGGGCTGGGGACTTTACTAATGCGTAAAATAATTCAACAAGCAAAGGGTGAGGGCTATAATACCATTTCTCTTAGTGTAGACCTTGAAAATAGTTCGGCCATTAATATTTATAAAAAACTTGGCTTTAAAGATTATGAAGTAGTTGGCACTTCTATAACAATGATTTACAAATTATAGTGCTCTCTAGAATAAAAAATGTACACTACTAAAAGTAAATTTAGTAATGTACATTTTTACAATTACTTATCTTTAATATTCTTGAGTAGGCCTGCTACTATGAACAACACTTTTTCTCCCTAGTATCATCGTGTAGTAGCTGTGCAATAGCATGCCTACAATGATGACACCTAGTCCCGCAAGAGCAATTGGATCTGGGAATGCAATGCCAAGTAATAATACTTCACCGATAATGACAAAGAGTATTTCTGTAGATTGTGTTGCTTCAACTGCTGCAAGCTTGCCTTGATGATCGCGAACACGGTCAGTCGCAATGAAAAATAAAGTTGTTGCGATGACGCCAGAGCTTATACCTACAAGTAATGATTGTGTCACTTGGCTGATTGAGGGAAGCCCAACCGTTGCCATTGCATAAATGGCCATAATAATCCATGCGGGCATCGAGGCGATGGTCATGCCAAGAACTCGTTGATATGTATCGATGCGTCCGCCGCAGACTTCCATCATTTTGCGGTTACCAAGAGGGTAGGCAAAGGCAGCGATGATAACAGGTAAAATGCCAAGCAATAAACTTTTAAATGGAACAGACTGTGCTTGTGGTATTTGAATAAGTAAAATGCCGACTAAAATGACACATGAAAGTAGCAATGAAATAAGTGGTATCTTTTGACGTTCTTTTTTCCCAGCGACTACTGAAATAAAGAGGGGAGCTAGTAATACGCCAGCGACAATTGTCAATTGCCATGTGCCAGAAACGAGCCAGCCTGGACCGAATGCTGCTGCAAATGTCAGCGGTGCATAGAATAATACAAATCCGATAAAGCTCCAAAGCATCCAGGCTACAGGCTGTGCTTTCATTTCACCTGAAAGCTGTGTAAATCCTTTGCGATAAAAAACTATAACAAGTAGAAACGGTAGCATGAAAAAGTAGCGCAGGGATGCACTCCATAGCCAGCTACCACCTTGCATTTCCATTGCATGATTTAATATAAAAGTAACAGCAAAAAAAAGTGAGGCTAAAATGCCTAATGCAATTTCTTTCATTTAAAGTCACCTCAAAACCTTTTGTTTAATTTGAAAATTCAGTCATTAATTTTGAAAAAATTACGAAGAAGGGGTAAACCCTACTTCGTAACTATTTTCCTTGTTGTTCAAATAGCTGTACGATTTCAATAATAACTTGTGTTGCTTTTTCCATTGTTTCGGCAGATGCATATTCGAATTTACCGTGCATATTTTCGCCACCTGCAAAAATATTTGGTGTCGGTAAGCCCATGTAAGAAAGTTGAGAACCATCAGTACCGCCACGGATTGGAAGTGTAATCGGTGTAATATCTAACTTTTCCATAGCTGCACGTGCAATATCAACGATTTCTTTTACAGGCTCAATTTTTTCGCCCATATTATAGTATTGATCTTCAATTGTAATGCTTAAAGCATCTTCACCATATTGAGCTTTCATTTTCGCTGCTGCATCAAGCATTAGTTGTTTTTTCGCCTCGAATTTTTGACGGTCATGGTCACGTACGATATAGGAAAGCTCGGTATGCTCGATCGCACCTTTAAAGCCCATTAAGTGAATAAAGCCCTCATAGCCCTCTGTTTTTTCTGGTACAGCATCAATAGGCATTTCATTTTGGAAGGCGATTGCCATTGTGATGGCATTGACCATTTTATTTTTTGCAGAACCAGGGTGTACACTCGTACCTGTTGTCACTACTTTTACACCTGCTGCATTAAAACTTTCGTATTGTAGCTCGCCAAGAGGTCCGCCATCCATTGTATAAGCATAGTCGGCTCCGAATGCAGCGACATCAAATTTATGAGGACCACGGCCGATTTCTTCATCAGGCGTAAAGGCTACACGTAATTTGCCATGTTTAATCGAAGGATTATTTACTAAGTATTCCATGGCAGTCATAATTTCAGCGATACCAGCTTTATCGTCAGCGCCTAATAATGTAGTACCATCCGTTGTAATTAACGTTTGACCTACATAATTTTTCAGCTCAGGGAAATCTGCTGGAGACATCACTAGATTTTCGTTTAGTTGAATATCTCCACCATCGTAATTGTCAATGCGCTGTGGATTCACGTTTGTGCCAGTAAAATCTGTCGTAGTGTCAACATGCGCTAAAAAACCTATAGTAGGCACATCTTTATCTGTATTTGCTTCAAGTGTCGCAAATAAATAACCATTTTCATCTAATGTAATGTCAGTTAGGCCTATTGCAGTAAGTTCATCTTTTAGTACGTGCAATAAGTCAAATTGTTTTTGTGTGGAAGGAGTTGTTTCGCTTGTGAAATCAGATTGTGTATCAATTTTTGCATAGCGAACTAATCGCTCGATTACTTGTTCTTTCATAAGTATGGCCTCCTAATGTGTATGTGTAACTTCTTTCGGCAGGTGTCCAAAGACAAAGCCGATTCCAGACGCAATTATGCTGAGGCATAATTGATATTATTGTAACACTTTACTTCGGATTTCGGAATATTGAAGAATGCTTAACGCAATAAGTATTTGGGCACTGTAATATGTCAGCATAATAAACTCATGTGAAAATGGTAAAGGCATAACAAATTTATCAACAGCTAAATAGGAATCTGATGCGATAAATAGCAGAGCTCCAATCGTTGCAAAAGTCGAACCTGTTTTAATCGCTGTCCAACCCATCGTTAATATGACAGAAATATAGGCAATTACAGCGAAACCAAGCACGACATCTCCTGATGAAAACACTGTACCTACAATCCACACAGCCATGCTCGCCCCGTAAACGAGTAATACAATCTTCGCCCAAGTCGGCACTTGTCGTTCATTCGTAGAAGAGAAGGCGAAGATATAAAAAATATGTCCAATCAAGAAGCTCGTTAGCCCAATTAGAAACCACTGTAGGGTATAATCACCGACCATACAAAACACAAGTCCGATGACAATCAGTAGTTGATATTTTTTAATGCCCAAGTTCTTTTGTGTAGCCGCTAAAATAATGATTAAAAGCATTGGGATAACTTTAAAGACAAGTTTCAAGCTTTCTGCAATTTCGGAAAAGAAAAAAATATAATAGAGGCCAAACAACGTAATGAATGTTAGTAAAATTTTTTTAGACAAATTTCTCATCTCCTTTTCTTTAAAAATTCTTTATCTATGATAGAATTTCCTGTATTCAAAGTTTTAGTTGATACATAAAGAGTTTACTATACACACCTTATGTATGAAACTTTTTTGATATGTAGCCGTAAATAAGTAGACAGTTAGCTAAGAGAGGGTGAACGAAATGACCAAGCTATTATTAGCTTCGGCAGTTATTGGACTAATTGCGAGTGTTTTATTAACACCGCTTATAACGAAAAAGCGAGAAGATGGAAAGTCTAAAAAGGTAATTGGATACTTTTTTATAGGTGTTTTTGTACTAGCATTTTTAGCTACTAGTATAACAGTATATGTGACGAAAATGGATGTGAATTGGCTTGCTTTTTGGCCTGCCATAATTCTATTAACTTTAGGTGGGGCATTCCTTGCAAGTGGCATCGAAAGAAAAATAAAAGGTGTTTTATTTTTAGCTAGTTTAGGTGTTGCGGTGTATGTATTATCAGCGCCTTTATGGAATGCTAACGAAAAATTCAATTCAGCTGAAATGAAGGAAGAGGTTGAAATAAAACCGTTTGATGAAACACAGACACCAGCAAGTGTGCCACCTCAATTTGCGCGTAATAAGATGAAAAAAGCGTTCGGGCAGGTACCGAATACAAGTTATTATGAGCTAGGGCGCTTACAAATTCAAAAAGTGAATGGTGAATATGTCTATATAGCTCCAGTTGAGTTTTCAGGCTTCTTTAAATGGATGAATGGTAAAACGACACCTGGTTACTTTATCATGAGTGCAACGGATTCAGCAGATAATCCTAAATTTGTTGAGCAAGAAATGAAGTATGTTCCTTCAGCTTACTTAAATGCAAATTTAGAGCGTCATATCCGTTTACAACATCCTTACCTTATTTTTTACGGGGATGTACAACTTGAAGTAGATGAAGATGGTAAGCCATACTACATCCAATCATACGGTGATTTTATTTCAGGACGTAATGGCTTTGATGTAAAAGGGATCGTGCTTGTAGATGCGCTGACAGGAAAATCAGAGGTGATTAAGCTAGCGGATGTCCCAGAGTTTATTGATGGAGCGGTTTCGCCTGAGACAGTAAGTTTACAAAATAGCTATTTCGGTAATTATGTTCACGGATATTGGAACAGTAGGTTTGGTAAGAAAGATGTAAAACTTCCTTCTGATGAGGGAACAGAGTCAAATGTCAGCCCAATTTTTGACGAGAAAGGTGATATGTATTATTTCACAGACTTTACGAGTCCTAAAGAGGGTGTCGATTCGATGCTTGGCTATTCATTAACAAATGCTCGAACAGGTGAAGCAACCTACTATACAGGGAATTCAGATGCTTCTTATATGGATTCACAAGGTAATTTGCAAATTATTGAGAAGAAATTTATCGAGAAAAAATGGACTGGAAAAATGCCAGTCTTGTATAATTTCTACGGTGAAGCAAGCTGGCTAACAGCGGTGCTTGATTCAAATGGTTTCTTACAAAATTATTTCATCGTGTCCGCGGCAAATCCTGAAATTTCCGTTTATGCGCCAACTCCTAAAGAGGCATTAAAGTTATATAAAACAGCTTTAAGTAGAGGCGGAAATAAGGTTGAAGGCAGCTCACATGCAGAAGAAAAAAATGCTAGTGGCAAGGTGCTTCGCGTATACAAAGAACGTCTCGGTGACTTTACAGTTGCATCATTTTTACTGAATAACGGAGAAAACTATGTGGTAAGTTCAGAAACAGAGCCTCTTGCAATTTATTTACAAGAAGGTGATGAGGTAATTCTCACTTACGGTGACACAGGAGAGCAGTTCTTACCAGTTCGATCACTGATTATTAAAGGACTACAATAGAAGGAAATCAATTTCGCCTTGGCGTAGAATAAAGAAAAAAGACGATCTAGTTGCAATGCTGCGAAGATCGTCTTTTTTTATGTTGGCTGAGACTCCATATAGTGAAGCATCTTTTCCTGATGATTCGTATAAAGTGTCTTGGCATGATCATTTAACGTAAATATTTCATGTATGTATCCTTGAAGTAATGTATGTTCATGTTTAAAAGAATAAGCGTCTTCATTTTCTATAATATGTACTAATAAAAGGCTATGTAACACAACCACCTCTAGATTTTGCGTATTTGTAATAAATTTTAAGTTAAGGATCGTAGTATGAGAAACGAATTGATTGACGTAATCAATAGCATTCTTATAAACGGTTAAGTCGATATGTGGCTCAAGTCGCTTTCTTAATAATGTGCAATCATTATTTAAGTCTTGGATTTTTAAAAATAAACCTCTTACACTTCGCTTATGTTGTTGTTCTAAGGTACGAGCAAGATGTTTATTGACATAGGACATTTTTACATAGCTCCTTTTTATATTGGTATCATCTATTAGTATTAATGGAATTATATGAAAAGGAAAGAGTCTTTTTGTTTAATTTATATTTAAATTTAACTTCTTTCAGCAAATGTTTTTTGTACCGAAAGCGTAGCGGCAGGTACAGAAGTCTCCTACTTAAATAGGTGGTGAGATGAATACGTTTTTAAGTCTCTATTCAGCTGGTATCCAAACTCCCGCTGAAATAGAGGAACTCAGGTCTAAGAACGCCATGTCCTGTGAAAACGCCTAAGTGACCAACGTCGTGTTGCTTCGCTTTCGCACAAAAAACATCGGCAGGCCTAAGCACAAAGCCGATTCCAGACGCAATTATGCTGAGGCATAATTGATTTAGCTTGTTGAGATTTATGAGAAAGAGATGTATAGTAAAACAAATAAAGTAGTAGCTAAAAGATTACAAGAGTTGTTTGTTACTCGAAAAAACACAAAATAGCTTACTAACTAATTATTTTTCGAAAAAGATAATTTTATAGAAAAAAACACTTGCGGATGTAATGGAATCGTGATAAATTATTACTTGTCGTTAAGACGACGCAAGAACGAAAACGGCTTCGAAAAAACATTTTAAAAAGATGTTGACATCGATAACCGAGAATGATATTATATAAGAGTTGTCGCTTCTGAAACGAAGCAAAAAACTTCTAAAAAAGAAGTTGACAACAAAAACAAGAAATGTTATGATATAAAAGTTGCTGAAATGAAACGGCAACGAAATGAACCTTGAAAACTGAACAAGCAAAACGTAATCAATAAAGTTTTAAGTAACTAACCTTGAGTTGGTGAACGAAACAAAATTTTGGACATCAAACATGATGCCAGCAAAACAATTTGAGCTAATCAAATTTCTTTTTATGGAGAGTTTGATCCTGGCTCAGGACGAACGCTGGCGGCG
>Ga0213824_1000483_pt1 | contig 30250 bp, 31 predicted proteins | sample MC6MC0906MG_FD_179892 | JGI IMG/M metagenome (GOLD analysis project Ga0213824, IMG submission 179892) | Enriched soil aggregate microbial communities from Iowa State University, Ames, United States - MC6-MC0906-MG | ecosystem: Environmental > Terrestrial > Soil > Unclassified | place: USA: Iowa...
CAAGTTCATCCTTCTTTGTTCCAAAGCCATTTACCCCATTCCAGTGGGCGAGGATGTGCACAAAAGAGGAATTTTTAGAAAGAGCTTATATCGTTAAAGACAAATTTAAGAAGATGCTGAATCAAAAGAGTTTAAAATATAATTATCATGAAGCTGACTTGACGGTTCTGGAAGGTGTTTTGGCGCGCGGTGACAGAAAAGTCTCCTCCCTGATTGAAGAGGTTTATAAAAACGGCGCATTATATGATTCCTGGTCCGAGCATTTTAAAAATGATATTTGGATGAAAGCTTTTGAGACCTGCGGCCTTGACGCGGATTTCTATACGGTCAGGGAAAGGGATCTAGAGGAAGTGTTCCCTTGGGACTTTATTAATGCAGGCGTATCAAAAGAATTTTTAAAGAGAGAATGGCAGAATGCCATCGATGCGAAAGTCACCCCCAACTGCAGGGAGAGATGTTCCGGCTGCGGGGCTATGAATTTCGAGGGAGGAGTCTGCTATGAAACTGAGAATTAAATTTTCCAAGCAAGGCCCGGTCAAATTCGTAGGCCATCTGGACATCATGCGTTATTTTCAAAAGGCCATGAGAAGGGCTGGGATTGATATCAAATACAGCGAAGGCTTCAGTCCTCATCAGATCATGTCTTTTGCAGCACCTTTAGGAGTAGGACTTACCAGCAATGGAGAATACATGGATATTGAAGTGAATACCATGGAGGATTGCAAAACCATGGTAAGCCAGTTAAATGAAACAATGGCAGATGGAATTCAAATATTGGAATGCCATATGCTTGATGAACGGGCGAAAAACGCCATGTCTCTTGTTGCAGCTGCGGACTATACGTTAACATTCCGGGAAGGAAAGCAGCCAAACGATTTGAAGGCATTTCTAAACGGCCTTTCGGATTTTATGGGTCAGGAGCATATCCTTATCACCAAAAAAACCAAAAAGGGCGAAAGAGAAATAGACTTAAAAGCTTTTATCTATGAACTTTCGATTCATGGAGAGACGATCTTCATGAAGATATCTGCCGGAAGTGCAGATAATTTAAAGCCAGAGCTGGTGATGGATGCTTATTATCAGTGGCTTGGACAGACCTGCCCGGAATTTGCCTTCCAGATTCAGAGAGAAGAGGTCTACGGCAACACGGGAGACGAGGAACATAGAGTGCTTGTGCCTTTGGGGCTTATAGGAGAATCCCTTGAATAAGTTAATCATAACAAGATGGAACGGCTCGGTCATTACCCTTCTCCAGTCGGGAAAAGAGACGGTTTCAGTTAACATTGAACCGGAGGAAAACCAGTCCGTTTTAGGCAATATCTATATAGGAAAAGTAAATCATATCGTTAAGAATATTAATGCGGCTTTTGTAGATATTGGAGGGGGACAGATGGGATATTTAAATCTGTCTGATGCCAGTATCCACTTCTTGGATCAAAGGCCTTATGACGGAAAGCTGCGCCAGGGCGATGAAATCATTGTCCAGGTAGAACGGGACGCGGTGAAGACAAAGGCTCCGGTTCTTACCGGAAACTTAAATTTTACCGGCCGCTATTTTGTGCTGACCTCCGGAAAAAAACAGATTGGCTTTTCAACCAAGATTACGGATCAGGCGTGGAAACAGGAGATGAAGTCCTATCTGGAACCCAGGAAGCAAGAAGACTTTGGAATGATTGTCCGCACCAATGCCTATAAGGTCCCAAAAGAGGAACTGGAATCAGAACTGATTCAGTTAATGGATTCTTTTAGAACACTGTTGGACAATGCAAAGCACAGAACCTGCTACAGCCTTCTTTACAGCTCAGCGCCATCCTACTTGACCGGCTTAAGGGATAGCCTTAAGTCTTCCCTGGAAGCAGTCATCACCGATGAACCGGATATATACGAGGCTGTGAGAGAATATCTCATCCAGTGCCAGCCGGAAGACCTGGGTCTTCTTACAAGGTATGAGGACAAGCTGCTTCCTCTTGGAAAGCTTTACCGGATAGAAAAGACGATGGATGAAGCGTTAGGAAAAAGGGTCTGGCTGAAATCGGGAGGTTACCTGGTCATCGAGCCTACGGAAGCTCTGGTAGTCATTGATGTAAATACAGGAAAATATTCCGGGAAAAAAGAACTTCGGGAAACAATCAAAAAGGTTAACCTGGAAGCTGCCGAGGAAATCGGGCATCAGCTTCGGTTAAGGAATTTATCTGGTATCATTATTATAGATTTTATAGATATGGAAGCAGAAGAAGACAGGCGTATCCTTATGGAGCGCCTGGAAGGAATTTTGTCCAAAGATCCGGTCAAAACGACCGTTGTTGAAATGACAAAATTAAATCTGGTGGAAGTGACCAGAAAAAAAATACGAAAGCCTCTTTATGAGCAGGCATTGCAGATGAAGGAGAAGGTTTCACTATGAAGATCATAATCGTGGGTTGCGGTAAGGTGGGAGCAACCCTGGCAGAACAGCTGAACAATGAGCATCATGATATTATGCTCATTGATAAAAGCGCCGATGTCATTAACTCTATTACAGAGAGAATCGACGTCATGGGTGTCGTGGGAAATGGTGCAGTTTATAAAGTACAGATGGAGGCAGGGATTCAGGAGACAGATCTTTTAATTGCCACTACTAATTCCGACGAGCTGAATATGCTTTGCTGCCTGATCGCGAAGAAAGCAGGAGACTGTCATACCATTGCCAGGATCCGTAATCCGGAGTATCACTCTGAAATTAACTATATCAGAGAAGAGCTTGGACTTTCCCTGGCCATTAATCCAGAGATGGCTGCGGCCATGGAAATCGCAAGGCTCCTCCGGTTTCCGTCTGCAATCAAAATCGATACATTTGCCAAAGGCAGGATTGAAATCTTAAAATTCCTGGTGCCGGATCATTCCATCCTTCATAATATGAAGGTGCGGGAGGTCCTCTCCAGGCTTCATTGTAATGTGCTGATCTGTGCCATTGAGCATGGCAGTGAAGTCATCATCCCGAGCGGAGACTCCGTCATGGTGGCGGGAGATAAGATATCGTTTATCGCATCGCCTGCAGAAGCCAATGAGTTTTTCAAACAGGCAGGGATTGATAACAATACAATTCGGACAGCAATGTTTGTTGGCGGCGGAAAGATTACATATTACGTTGCAAAATTGCTGGAAAGTACAAAGATTAACGTAAAGATTCTGGAGCAGAATATGGAACGCTGCAATGAATTGAGCGAGCTTCTTCCAAGGGCTATGGTCATTCATGGAGATGCTTCCAATCAGGAGCTGCTGCTTCAGGAAGGAATTGGACAGATTGATGCCTTTGCTTCTCTTACCGGCTTTGACGAGGAGAACATCATGCTTTCTCTTTATGCAGCAAGTCAGTCCAAGGCAAAACTTATTACAAAAGTTAACCGAATCGCTTTTGAAAATGTCATTGATTCCATGAATTTAGGCAGTGTGATCTATCCCAAACTCATCACGTCTGAAACCATTCTCCAATACGTCCGCGCCATGCAGAATTCCATGGGAAGCAATGTGGAAACCCTCTATAAAATCGTGGCGGACCGGGCGGAGGCTTTGGAATTCCGTGTTGCTAATGAGCCAAGTATTGTAGGAATTCCTTTGGAAAAACTTGAGCTTAAAAATAATCTTCTTGTGGCCTTTATCAACCGGAAGGGACAGTTTATCAGTCCCCGTGGAAAGGACACCCTGGAAGAAGGCGACCGGGTGATCGTAGTCACCACGGTGACCGGGCTTAATGACTTAAAGGACATACTAAGGTAGAAAAGGCGAAAAGGCTATGAATAAAAAAGTTATCATCTATCTGATGGGCTGGATTTTAAATATTGAGGCAGTTTTTATGTTGCTGCCATGTATCACTGCATTGATTTATAAAGAGCCCAGCGGTTATTGGTTTCTGGCAGTTATGGCAGTCTGCGGAGGCATCGGAATCATTTTTACACGCAAAAAGCCTGAAAACATGGTTTTCTTTGCAAAAGAAGGCTTTGTTTCCGTTGCGCTGAGCTGGATTGTATTAAGCTTTTTTGGGGCAATGCCCTTTTATTTAAGTGGGGAGATCCCAAGATTTGAAGATGCTATGTTTGAGGTTATTTCCGGTTTTACGACTACCGGATCCAGTATTTTAACGGATGTGGAATCTCTTTCCCAGTGCATGATCATGTGGAGGAGTTTTACCCACTGGATAGGCGGTATGGGGGTTCTGGTATTTATTTTATCCCTCCTTCCACTTGCAGGCGGCTATAATATGTACATTATGAAGGCAGAAAGCCCTGGCCCTTCCGTAGGAAAATTGGTGCCAAGGGTGCGGTCGACCGCTAAAATCCTTTATACCATCTATTTATTTATGACGGTGCTGCAGATCATTCTTCTGCTGATCGGAGGCATGCCCCTGTTTGATTCCCTGGCAATCAGCTTCGGTACAGCCGGTACAGGTGGATTTGGCATTAAAAACAGCAGTATGGCTTTTTATGACAGTTACTATTTGCAGGGAGTTGTTACCGTATTTATGATTTTATTCGGTATCAATTTTAATGTGTATCACCTGCTTTTAACCCGCCATCCAAAAGAAGCCTTCCGCTGTGAGGAAGCCAGAGCGTACCTTGGTATCATTGCGGCGTCCGTTCTATTTATTACCTTTAATATCCGCGGCAGCTTTGGAAGCTTGTTTTCCGCTTTTCATCATGCGGCCTTCCAGGTGGCCTCGATTATTACCACAACGGGCTATTCTACCGTTGACTTTAATTTATGGCCGGAATTTTCAAAAGGGATTCTGGTTGCGCTCATGTTTATTGGTGCATGTGCAGGAAGTACAGGCGGAGGTTTTAAGGTATCACGAGTCGTTATCCTATTAAAGGCTGTTAAAAAAGAACTGGGATCTTTGATTCATCCCAGAAGCGTAAAAGTTTTAAAGCTGGATGGAAAGCCCATTGAACATAGCGTGCTTCGGTCCATCAATACATTTTTAGGCGCTTATATTGTGATCTTTACGTTTTCTGTACTGATTGTCAGCCTGGATAATTTTGATTTTGCTACCAATTTTACTGCTGTTGCAGCGACCTTTAATAACATCGGACCAGGCCTGGCAGGAGCCGGCCCTCTAGAGAACTTCTCTAAATTTTCTGCTTTGTCTAAATATGTGATGATGTTTGACATGTTAGCGGGACGCTTGGAGGTATTCCCATTGTTATTGATTTTTGCACCTTCTACATGGAAAAATAGTTAATAAAAGAAACGGCCGCAGATATTTTTAGCTCTGCGGCCTTGTTGCGTGGAGAGAGAAAAGAAATGCTACAGGGTTACCTTTGTGCCTTTTTCCGGAAGACAGTCATTTCTGTTTCCGTTATTGTTCCAGCAGTTGATTCCTTTTTTTATTGGTGCGAATAAAAAGCCAAGGACACAGCCCAACAGAAATGCTGACATGATCGATAGTCGTTTTTCGGGTAAACTCCATTCTCTGTTAAAAAATCCTCTCATAGTTTGAACTCCTTTCATTTACTTATGAAAAATGTTAAGCGCCATAAACCGAACGCTCCTTATACTGATAGCATGTTTATGACAGAAGCTGGTAATTATGTAATTATTTATGCCCAACTGTTTTTATTTATATCCCCTTGTTTTCTCTGATGGTTTCTTTTATACTAGACACCAGAAACAAATATAAGGAGAAGCCATATAGCAGGCGAAAAAATCGACTATTTTTTATTTGAAATATATTGACAGAACAGTTTGGGAATGATATATTAATAAAGTATGCCGCACAATGAGGTTAAAAAGTTTCCATTTATTTGGAACACCGAAGTTGGCGAGTAATGATAATAGGAGGTGCCATATGTACGCGATTATTGCAACAGGTGGAAAGCAGTACAAAGTAGCGGAAGGCGATATCATTAAAGTTGAAAAGCTTGGTGTTGACGCTGGTGAAGCTGTCACATTTGACCAGGTACTTGTTGTAAACAATGGTGAATTAGCAGTTGGTTGCCCAACCGTAGCAGGTGCTACCGTAACAGGTACAGTTGTGAAGGAAGGCAAAGCTAAGAAGGTTATTGTTTACAAGTATAAGAGAAAATCCGGATACCATAAGAAAAATGGTCACAGACAGTCTTATACTCAGGTTAAGATCGAAAAGATCAATGCTTAATTATGATAAGAGTAACCGTATTGGTTGATTCAGAACAGCATTATGCGGGAATCCAGATGTTGGGACATGCCGGTTTATCTGATGATCATCAGGAAGGACAGGAACTTGTCTGTGCTGCGGTGTCAGCACTTACATTTAATATGACCAACAGCGTGGAACAGTTTACTGAAGATTCCTTTGAAGTGGATCAGGAAGAGAAGTCAGGTGCTTTTCATTTTCGTTTTACTTCAAATATCAGTTCAGGATCACAACTCCTTATGAATTCTTTGGTATTGGGATTACAGGATATTGAAGAAGAATATGGAGAACCATATATTAAAATCCGATTTAAGGAGGTGTAAGTAATGTTAAGAATGAACCTTCAATTTTTCGCTCATAAAAAGGGTGTTGGTTCTACCAAGAACGGTAGAGATTCCGAGGCTAAGAGATTAGGTGCCAAGAGAGCTGACGGTCAGTTCGTATTAGCAGGCAATATTCTTTATAGACAGCGCGGAACTCACATTCATCCAGGCATCAACGTAGGCCGTGGCGGTGATGATACATTATTCGCTTTAGTGGATGGCGTTGTAAGATTTGAGAGAAAAGGCAGAGACAAAAAGCAGGTTTCTGTTTATCCAAAGGCAATTAACGAATAATTGGACCGGCTTCATACCTTAGACGTATGGAGCCGTTTTTTAAAATACAGGACCTGCCTGGCTGCCTGTATTCAAAAATTCGCTGCTCATGCTCAATTTAGGGTTGAACCCTTTAAGAAAGGGGCTTAACCCTTTAAAGGAAGGGTTAAACCCTAATTTTAGTCGAAAAGAAAGGTAACAGGTGAATGAATGTTTGCCGATAGAGCAAAAATATTTATAAGATCCGGAAAAGGCGGTGACGGTCATGTCAGCTTCCGGAGGGAACTTTATGTTCCATGCGGCGGTCCTGACGGCGGTGACGGCGGCCGCGGCGGTGATATTATATTTGAAGTGGATGAGGGCCTTAACACATTAAGTGATTTCAGGCATATTCACAAATATACTGCCCAAGAAGGGGAATCAGGCGGAAAACGCCGATGCCACGGAAAAGACGGCGGAGACCTTGTGATCAAGGTTCCGGAAGGCACGGTAATCAAGGATTTTGAGTCCGGAAAAGTTATTGCCGATATGTCCGGCGAGAACCGCCGTGAAGTTATTTTAAAAGGTGGTAGAGGCGGACAGGGGAATATGCATTATGCGACTCCTACCATGCAGGCCCCCAAATATGCCCAGCCTGGACAAGCCTGCCAGGAACTCTGGGTACAGCTTGAATTAAAGGTGATCGCGGATGTAGGCCTGGTTGGTTTTCCAAACGTTGGAAAATCCACGCTTCTATCCAGAGTCAGCAACGCAAAACCGAAAATAGCCAATTACCATTTTACAACCTTAAACCCCCATTTGGGTGTTGTGGATATAGATGGAGGAAAGGGCTTTGTTATGGCTGACATTCCAGGGCTTATTGAGGGCGCTTCTGAAGGTGTTGGATTAGGACATGATTTTCTCCGTCATATTGAACGGACAAGAGTCCTGGTTCATGTGGTAGATGCCGCATCTACGGAAGGAAGAGATCCCATTGCGGATATCCATGCAATCAACAAAGAACTGCAGGCTTATAATCCGGAGCTGATGGAACGTCCTCAGATCATTGCAGCCAATAAGACGGATGCGATATATGATGACGGTGAGGATCCGGTTGAAAAGCTTAAGGCAGAATTTGAGCCTCAAGGTGTTAAGGTTTATCCTATATCCGCTGTAAGCGGTAAGGGAGTAAAAGAACTGTTATATGCTATTTATGAACTGCTTCAGACCGTGAATTTAAGTCCGATTGTATTTGAAAAGGAATTCGATGTTAGAAGCCTGGGTGATGCACTTCTTCCTTATTCTGTGGAAGTAACAGAAGATGGTGTTTACGTGGTTGAAGGCCCCCGCATTGATAAAATGTTAGGCTATACGAATCTGGATACTGAAAAAGGCTTCAGTTTCTTCCAGAAATTCTTAAAAGATAATGGAATTTTAGATGAGCTGGAACAGGCGGGAATTGAAGAAGGAGACACGGTCCGCATGTATGGTCTTGAATTTGACTATTACAAATAGCAGAGGAGAATAATATGACAAGTAAGCAGAGATCCTATTTAAAGGGATTGGCGATGAATATAGATCCTATCTTCCAGATCGGAAAGTCTAGCCTGACACCAGAGATCACCAATGGGGTTTTAGAGGCACTGGAAGCCAGAGAATTAATAAAGATTACAGTACTAAAGAATTGCCTGGATGATGGAAGCAGCATTGCTGCAGTATTATCAGAGAGAACTCACTCTGAGGTCGTTCAGGTGATCGGAAGAAAGATTATCCTTTATAAGCAGGCGAAAGAGGAAAATAAGAGGAAGATCGTCCTTCCAAAATAATCCTGTTTCATTTTTGGGTCAGGGAGTCGAAGATTATGGGTAAAATAGGCATTATGGGCGGTACGTTTGATCCAATCCACAATGGACATTTAATGATTGGCGGGCAGGCATATAAGGAATATGGTTTAAAAGAAATCTGGTATATGCCTTCCGGACATCCGCCTCATAAAAAGGGCCGTAATGTGTCAGAACCGGCTACCCGTCTTGCTATGACGGAACTTGCCGTGAAAGATCATGAAGGCTTTGTCTGTTCGGATTTTGAAGTAAGCCGAACCGGATATACGTATACGGCGCAGACATTAAGACTGCTGCATGAAGAATATCCGGAGCATTCCTTTTATTTCATCATTGGAGCTGATTCTTTATATGAAATTGAGAATTGGTATGAGCCGGATCAGGTGTTGACTCAGGCCGTCATATTGGCTGCCCGGCGGGAATATGAGGAAGCGGACCGTTCCATGGATAAGCAGATCGCTTATCTGGCTTCTAAATATGGTGCGGATATCCGTACGCTTCACTGTGGGGAGATGGATATCTCTTCTGCGGAATTACGCAGCATGATCGCCAGGGGGCAGTCCATAGCAGACTATGTACCGCGGGAGGTTAGCGAATATATCGTAGCCCACAGTTTATATCAGGAGTTAGAAGCATGAAAGATCTGATCTTAGAGTTGAGAAGTGATTTAAAGGGGAGATTAACTCCTACCAGGTTTGAGCATACGGTCAGCGTATCATTTATTTGCACCGCATTGGCGATGCGCTATGGATGCGATTTAAATAAAGCGGAACTGGCCGGACTGCTTCATGATTGCGCCAAGCCTTATGGAGATGAAGATATTATCAGGAAATGCAGAAAACAAGATCTACCATTAACTGACGATGAACTCAAAGCTCCAGTTGTGCTCCATGCGAAATATGGGGCATGGCTTGCAGAGCATAAATATCGTATAAACGACGAGGAGATCATAAATGCGATCCGATGGCATACCACCGGGAAAGCAGAGATGTCATTATTGGAAAAAATCGTTTTTACGGCGGATTATATTGAACCCAGACGTGACAGAGCGGCGAATTTAGCTCTTGTGCGGTCCATAGCGTTTGTAGATCTGGATGAGTGTGTTTATCAGATCCTTAAGGGAACCTTGGATTATCTGGAAGGAAAAGGCAATTTTGTGGACTCCATGTCAAAGCAGGCATATGTTTATTATAAGCAGGTTCACGAAGAAAAGAAGGGAGAACACGGATGAATCAGTCAGTTGAGATGGTAAAAACCGCTTATGCGGCTTTATCAGATAAGAAAGGGGAAGATATCAGAGTTATTGATATCTGCAAAGTATCTGTGATGGCAGATTATTTTATTATTGCCAGCGGTAACAATGCAAATCAGGTTCAGGCCATGGTTGACAATGTAGAGGAAGAACTTGGAAAAAAGGGATTTGTCTGCAAACAGGTAGAAGGCTATCAGTCCGCTAACTGGATACTCATGGATTACGGTGATATCATTGTCCATGTATTTGACCGTGAAAATCGTTTGTTCTATGATCTGGAAAGAATCTGGAGAGATGGAAAGAAAATTGGAGCTGAGGAATTGGAAGCTTTATCATAAAAACGGTATTTAATTGGGTAAAACGGCTTAACAGAATCTGTGGGCCGTTTTTTTCATGGAATTCTGTAGAAGTATGGAAATGTTTTTATTATTGAAGAATCTGTATTGTCTTATTTCATGGATTGTTTTATTTTACGGATTGTTTTATTTATTATCTTGCTACAAGTATTTTCAAGTCTTGCAATAATTAGTTAATAAATAATTTAGATGGCCCATAGTTTACATAAAAATATTATGTAAACTATGGGCCGCAATTCACGTTTCTCAATTATAAATCTCAATGAATCCCCAAACGGAATAAACCGATTACCTTACCCAGAATTTCTACATTGTCTACAATAATCGGATCCATGGAATCGTTCTCTGGCTGAAGGCGGTAATGTCCCTTTTCTTTAAAAAATCGCTTTACAGTTGCGGAATCCTCAACCAATGCTACCACAATCTCCCCGTTATGGGCTGTAGGGCAGTGTTCAACAATAATCTGATCACCCTCAAGTATGCCTGCATTGATCATGCTGTTTCCCTTAACTTTTAACATAAAGGTCTCGGCGTTTGGGAGAATGTCAGCTGGTATGGGATAATAATTTTCAATGTTTTCCTCAGCGTAAAGAGGCTGTCCGGCCGCTACGGTACCAAGAAGCGGTACGTTCACAACTTCCCTGCGTGTCAGCTGAAAGCAATCGTCGATGATCTCGATGGTCCTGGGCTTGGTTGGGTCTCTTCTTATGTATCCCTTTTCCTCAAGTGTCTCTAGGTGAGAGTGGACGGATGATGTTGATTTTAAACTGACCGCTTCACAGATCTCCCTGACTGCCGGTGGATAGCCCTTCTTTAAAATTGTCTCTTTTATATATTCCAAAATTTCCTGCTGTTTTGGGGTAATTCTCTCTAGCGCCATGGTGCGGCCTCCTCAATCCTTATTCATTAAAACTATAGTAACATATGTTCGATAAAAATGCAAACCTTTGTTCGAAAAAATGCAAAATCAATTGACAAACATATGTTCGTAGTGATATGATAATGACAGGAAAAGAACGAATGTTCTGTTTGGGATTGTTTTAAAGGAGGTAAGCATATAATGAAGAAATTAATAGCACTGTCATTGGTCGTTTTGCTTGGTTCACATTTTTTTGGCAATTCTATTATGAATGCCCTTGCTGGAGAGATGGAAACACCGGCATTCGAAAAGTATTATACAAGCATTGAGATCCAAAAGGGGGACAGCTTATGGAGCATAGCCGGATCGTATTTGGAAAACAGCGGCATGACTACTGCCCAATATGTAAAAGAATTAAAGAATATAAACGGATTAAAAGAAGATACCATTCACAGCGGACAGTATTTGACTGTTGTGTACTTTGCATCTGAATCGAATTAAAGTGCGAGATAAATGGAAAAACCAGAAAGGGCTATTTTCAAATCCATTGATTTTATTGGAATTATATCTTAGAATAATAGAAGCGACATCTCTTTAAGGGGTGTTCTGAAGTTCAGAATTATTCTTATAGTCAAAGGATTTAATATAATTATGAAGATAACTTTTGGAATTTTAGCCCATGTAGATGCAGGGAAAACCACCTTTTCAGAGCAGGTACTATACAGAGAAGGTGTAATCAGAGCTCTGGGCCGTGTAGACGCGAAAAACGCATGTATGGATCATGATGACATTGAGCGGGCAAGGGGAATAACCATATTTTCAGATATGGCCGGCTTTACTCGTGGCAATGATACCTATTATCTGATTGATACGCCTGGTCATACAGACTTTTCAGCTGAGATGGAACGGGCTTTGGAAGTAATGGACTATGCTGTCCTGATGATTAACGGCACAGATGGAATTCAGGGGCACACGGAAGCCATCTGGAACCTTCTGGATCGTTATCATATCCCTGTATTTTTATTTATCAATAAGCTTGATGTGATTTCGGCATCTTATGAAAGGGTTTTAACTGAGATTCGAGAACGTTTTTCCTGCAATATCCTGGATTTTCAAAGCATTAGCCTTGAGGAGGGAAATGAGGGTACCCTGACAGATGATTTGATTGAGAATGTATCTGAATGTGATGAAACATTACTGGATAAATGGTTGAATGGAAGTATTACTTTTGAAGACTTAAGACCTGCCATGGTTTCTCAGATTAAAAACCGGAAACTATTCCCCTGTTTTGGCGGCAGCGCTTTAAATGGAGAGGGAATAGAAGCATTTCTTAATGTCTTTTACTATACCACAGAAGCTTCCTATCCAGTATCAACTCCATTTAGCGGAAGAGTGTTTAAGATCCGTTATGACGGACATGGAGAGCGAATGACGTATATGAAGATATTAAGCGGCGTTCTCAATGTCAGAGATTCCTTATCAACGGATGAGAAAGTTCATCAGATAAGGGTGTTTCAGGGTGAGCGTTTTACGGCTCTTCAGAAGGCTTCTGCAGGAGATGTGGTGGCTGTCACCGGACTTCGGACTACCAGAGCAGGCCAGGGGCTTGGGGAATGCTATGATATGATCGTCCCGGCACTTCAACCCACCCTTCAGGCAAGAGTCTTGTACTCACCCGAGATACCTGACCGGGCAATCTTACAGATGTTTCATATTCTGGAGGAAGAAGAACCTGGGTTAAGTGTGGTATGGGAAGAGTCTTTGCGGCAGTTAAAAGTGAATATCATGGGTAAAATCCAGCTTGAGGTTCTGGAACAGGTTGTTTTAGAAAGATTCCAGACGAAGATATCCTTTGGACAGCCAGAGATTATATATATGGAAACCATAGAGGAGCCGATTACAGGATATGGACATTTTGAACCGCTTCGCCATTATTCAGAAGTTGCATTAAGGTTAGAACCTAGTGAGAGAGGAACGGGGATTACATTTGAGAGTCAATGTCATGTGGACAGACTTGGGATCAATTATCAGAATCTGGTACGTACTCATGTGTTTGAGACCATTCATAAAGGAGTTTTAACCGGATCGGAACTGACGGATATTAAGATTATCCTGGTTGATGGAATTTCTCATATCAAGCATACGGAAGGCGGAGATTTCCGGGAGGCAGTATACCGGGCGATTCGTCAGGGCCTTATGAAGGCAAAAAGCCTACTTCTGGAGCCTTATTACAGCTTTACGATATTAATCCCGGATTCTCTAACAGGAAGGGTACTGACGGACATTACAAAGTATTCAGGTCGGTTCGAAGCTCCGGTTCCGGCTGGAAGTGGGAGAACTGTAATAAGAGGGCTGGGTCCTGTTGCTTCTTTTATGAATTACGGTGAAGAATTGATGATAATGACTGGAGGAAAGGGGAGTATATCCATGATGTTCTCTCATTATGATAGATGTCATAATGAAGCCGAGGTTCTTGATCATTATCAATATAACCCAAATGAGGATATTAATAATCCTTCTTGTTCTGTATTCTGCCAGAAGGGGACTTCATTTGTAGTTAATTGGGATCATGCGGAAGAATATATGCATACTCTTAGATAAATGTAATTTATTATTTTTACCATAACTACAGTTAATAAATTATAGATAAAGATTTTGAAGTCCGGATCTCCTATTTATAATAGGGAGTAAAGGGGCTTAATCGCTAATTATAAGCGGCAAAAAGAAAAGCGGCAATGAATTGCTTGCCGCTTTAGGCTAATGATAGAATCCAGTCAGAAATATCATTTATAACCTGCTCATCTATGTGCTGAGCAACCTTATATTCTTTTCTTGCCTTTTGTATCTTTCCATAAATAAAAGGCATAAACAAATGATTTAGATTAGGGTACAGTTTGAAAGTTACATTTTGTTTTTCTTTTAACAATTCTTTGTATTGGTTAAAGTCTTTTTCTATGGAAACATGGAAATCTTTATCTCCTTGCAGAATTAACATCGGCTTATTTAACGGACTAAGATAGTCAGCCAATGGATGTTCGCCCATTTCCTTAAAGTAGTAGGCTCGCCCATATTTTCCTAAGACCAATGCTGATTTTGCTTCTTCATCACTCATGTTATATATGTTTTCAAGTTTGAATGATAATTTTGCTATTTGTTTTCCTGCGATCACTTGTAAAAAACGATTCAGTGATTTAAGAACTTCGTTATTTTGTTCAATAATGACATCTTCAAGTTTCCTTGTACTTCCGCCCATGATAATTAGTCCGGTATAATTTCCGCCTTCCGCATCAATTCGCGGAGACAGCATTCCTCCCATGCTATGGCCTATTATAAATATTCTTTCAGAATCAATGCGTGAGTCTTTACGTAAGAGAGCGGAGGCAAGGATAGCATCCTCTATAACTTCTTCCTTAACTGATAATTCGGGGCGATCTCTCATTTCTTTGCCATATATATATGTTCTCTTATCATGACGCAAAACAGCAATCCCCTTTTTGGATAAACCTTCCGCAAGGTCTTTGAAAGGATAATTATTCCCTATTTTTTCATCCATGTTAAGCGGCCCGGAACCATGTACCAGTACAACTGCTGGAAATAATCCACCAGTCTGTGTAGGAATGCTTAATATTCCGTTTAGCGGATACTTTGTTTCAGTACCGATAACAATTTTCTCCTCATGCATTGTATTTACCTCCTATTATCTCAATTCGTTTATTATAATAGATCATTCCTTTATTTATACATTATGGCTGGTGGATTTTCGGATAGACATAAAAGGGTTCATAATTTTCAGCCCTTTGCATATGTTAATACGATTTTCAGTCAGTTTATTGCTAAGTTACGGATATGTTTTGTTTGTTAAAAAAGAGAATGCATTGTATAATAAATTTATATGACATTGTGACGGGGGAAGGGTACATATGGTCAAATTAGAAGAAGTATTTGGAGTTAGCAGAATGCCTGTGCTAAGCTATATTGAACGCCAGGAAGTTGATGGGGCATTTGAGAATGCATTAAGATCGGATAAACAAATAATAGTTTATGGTGCATCAAAACAAGGCAAAACTGCTTTGGTTAGTAAATATCTTCCATATAGTGATTGCTTGGCTGTTAGCTGCAGTCCCAAAAGTCAAGTCTCAGATATTTATAAATCGATACTTAGAAAGCTTGGTATCGAAATATTGACTGATAAGCAGAAGAGTAAGAGCGGCGGTGTTGAAATTGGAGCTGTAGCAAAAATTAAATCAAAATTACCATTTTTAGCGGCTGCGGAGGTTGAAGGTTCAGCAAAAGCTAATGCATCAGCTGAACAGCAACTTACTTATCGATCAATAGAGTTTAACCTAGAGCTGCCACAGGACATTTTTGATTTGTATAAACAAGCTAACTCTGATAAATTTGTCATACTTGAAAATTTTCATTATCTTTCTAGTGATGTCCAAAAGCAATTAGCGTTTGATTTACGCACTTTTCAAGAGCTAGGATTAAGATTTATCATTTTAGGTGTATGGAAAGAGAAAAACAGACTTATTCAATTTAACGGTGATTTGCAGGACAGGATAGCAGAAATACCGGTTGAACCATGGGATAACACAGAATTTATTAGCGTAGCTAAAAAGGGAGCGGAAGAGCTTAATATTGAAATTTCAGATGAAATATTACTAAGACTCTGTGAGGAATCGATGGGAAGCATTGGAGTTGTTCAGGAGCTATTGAAACTGTTATGCTTGGAAAATGGGATATTACAAAAACAAGGATTAAGAAAATATATTGTTGACCAGATGACTCTTGATCACGCTATTACAGCAAAATGTGATGATTATTCTTCAAGACATGTTCGTGCACTGGAAGATATTGCAAAGGGGCAGAGAGATATTAAAGATAAGGAGAAAAAGCCTTTGTTCTTGCCTTATTACTTTGTTGTTGCAATCTTAAGTGTAGATTTTTCGACTATTCTAATGGGGGTGCCTCGTAAAAAGATAGAAGAGTTAATTAAAAGTCGTCATCACAGAAGTGCCGATATAAGACCAAGTGATATTGGGTATCTGCTAAGTAGTTTAGCGAAGTTGCAAACAGCGAAGAAAATCCAGCCACCATTATTTGATTATGATATCTCTCAACGTACTATAAATATAATTGATTCAACATTTTATTTCTTTTTAAAGCACTGTGATAGAGGGGAAATAATAGCAAATATTGAAAATCCATTAGAATAAGTTAATGGTTTTTAATATTGTGCAAAGAACTTGAGTTTCTCGAACCTATTTCAAGTTGGGCAGCATATGGGGAAATCAAACATTCACCTACGATCAAAGTATTTTAGACAGGTTCCACTGACTGATAAACGTTACTGCCTTATTGTATATGAGAGGTACCTAACTGGGTCGATATCCAACTTATTCGTAAACTTGTTTATCAGACAGAGGCATCACTCTTTCAATAACGAGGTCATAGCCTCAAGGAAAAACCGATGTCACTCTATCTAATATAACAATTATACAAGATAATCTTGAATAATTACACAGTTAACAAAGGGTTATGGAGGTGTCATAGAGAAAATAAAGTATATTATATCAATTCGTGTTACATTACAAAAATAAATCCCCACAAACTAAGTGTTTATGGAGATTTTAAAGAGCTGCGTGAGACGGGACGGTTGTCCGTATCTTTGATTATGCTATTCATCCTTTATTTTCTTCACTGTAAATTGAATGTTTTTCTTGCAATTTTATATAAAAGATCTTCATTATTTAATAGTATAGTGGCACTAAGAACAACAAATAATAAAAAGACAATACATATGAGATGTGTTTTCTTTTTCATTGCCAATAAAGCAACATATTCTCTAAGTAAAGCGTTATACCAATAATAAAATTTTGTTTTAGCACCAATTCCCTGTGCCTTTAAGTGAACTTTTTTAGCATAAAGGCTTGCACGAAACACATGGTAGTTTGTAGTAGAAAATAAAATTCGAGTATGCCGAAGGTTTTTTTCTTTACGTTCGATTAGAACCTTTGAAAATAACATGTTTTCATAGGTATTTTTAGATTGGTCTTCAACTAATATTGATTTTTCAGGTATACCGTGTTCTAACGCATATTGCTTCATCGCCCAACTTTCCGGCATAGCCTCATCTTTACCCTGCCCTCCTGACATAATTAAGATTGGAGAAGCACTTTTCCTTTTTTGATTCAGATAAACTTTAATAGCTTTATCGATACGCCCAGCCAGCAATGGAGAAACTTTGTTCCCATGGATAAGGCCAGAGCCTAAGACAATAATATAGTCTTTTTTTCGAATTGGAATATAAATTTGATACACGAAAGAAGATAACAAATAATTCGAAAACATAAATATCAGGTAGAATAAGACCGTATTGACCGCTAGCTTTACATAAGAAAATACATTATTAAGGTTTGTGTTTCGAAATGATATCATTCCTAAAATCATCCAGGCTATTATGCAGATACCCAGAAGCAAACTCAATAAATTGGATAAACTTCGCCCTTCTCTTTTCATCAAGAAATATGCACTCCCAAATGAAAAAAGTAAAATAACAAATATTCCACTTAGTAACAAAAGAGCCAAAAGAGCAGAAATAAAAGCAATAAGATAAAATAATAATGTACTGTTAAACATTTCTGCAAGCATTACAAGAGAGAGGCCACCTAATATTAATAATATAAAAAACAAAAATCCATTAAGTAATGATCCCCTGTTTCTATTTACGATAAATATAAAAAATACAAGATAGATTATTGTAATTAGATAAATGTACATACTATGACTCCTATATCTCTTACTAGAAAAGCACTTTCATTTTAGTAAGTGGTAGCTTGAAAATCCCATATATAATATCTTAATATTTGATTAGCTTTAGATAATTATACAAGAAGCTCTTCGAACAATCAATTCTTTTGAATTTTTTCGCAGGTTACAAGAGGCTATGAGGAGGGGAGTGGTCAGGATCTTAATATGATTAAGTAAAAACACGTTAAAAACAGCGGCCAAAATAAAACCTGGCTGCTGTTTTTTAGTTCCAGAGGAAGATGACCGCAAGCGGTCGCACTTCGGTGCAGGAATCTTCATCCCGGAAAGTGGTCGAACATTTTCCTGAACTGGGAAGGCGTACAGTGGTTTGTAACGGGATAGGCATCCGGCGGAGGTGACCGTCGACCGCCGATTATTTGTTCAAAACATTGGCTGCTTAAAGAGATGGAACTTGTTGAAAATAAAATTGTGCATTTTCCACTCTGTCGAAGGCAAGCAGTGGCTGTATATCTTCATCAGGAAAATTTTCTGTTATACAAATCGAAAACTTGACAATTATCAGATTTATACTATACTATTAATTATATGTTATTTTAAATTCTATGTGATTTTTTAAATAATAAATAAAATAAATTTGTATTAAAGAAATAAATTCAAATTTAATTCTAGGATAACTTATTTAAAATACATTTTCTTTGAGAAGTATATTTTCTTTTGACAATTTATAGTTTGCTATGTTAAATCACATTGAAATTTAGGTAACAGGTTTTCATCATTGAATCATAAGATTTTAGATGATTGCCATAATATAATTATAAATCAAGGAGGCTTATAACTATGGAAAACACTGGAGTTATGAACGTTGAATTAAGAAAAAGTACCAGAAAGGGTGACAATAATCAGTTAAAAAGAGAAGGATATTTACTGGGAAACATAGCTGGTAAAGGTGTTGATTCAATCTCAATAGCTGTTAAGAAAGATGTATTTAGAAGATCAATGAAAGAGTTTGGCCGGAATGGCATTTTTAAACTGGTTGTTCCTGATGGCCAGAGTTATACCGTAATGGCAAAAGAAATACACATTGAACCTGTTAGGAACGAAATCTCTCATTTGGATTTTCAAATGGTATCTTTTTCGGAAAAAATCAAACAGGAAGTGGCTATAAAAATTACCGGAGCAGAACTTCTTGAGTCAAAAAGGTTGTTGATTAACAGTACCATAGATTCAATTTTACTGGAGGGCTTACCTCAGGATATTCCCGATGAAATAGTAATTGATGTGTCTAATTTGGAGGCTGGTGAAAGTATTCAATTTAGTGATATTAAACTTCCGGAAGGACTTACCTCAACTATTGATCCGGAACAAAAAATGATAACAGTTGTTGGCTCTAAGATACGTGAAGCAGTTGAAGGTGAAGAAGAGGGCGAAAGCAAAGAGAAATAACGGCATTCGCTATTCGTATGAAAATATTATAAGAGCCTGATGATAAAGGTGAAAAAAGAAATCTATTTTCCAGTTTTGCGTTTTCATCTTATATGTGAGAAGCCGCCGTTGCGTATGTTTCTAACGGCGGCTTCTTTTATTAGCTTAATTCTTTTGCCAAATCCCTAATTTTTGTCTCAATAACACGGATTGTTTCAATAAATTCTTGATCGTTTTTTCCAGTTGGGTCGCTCAATCCCCAATCCTCACGGCGCTTACAGGGCAGGAATGGGCATTGGACGTTACAACCCATAGTCACCACGATGTCCACGGGCGGAATTTCTGACAAGAGCTTACTATACTGTGTCGCTTCCATATCAATATTATAAAGCTGTTTCATTAGGCGCACAGCGTCTTGATTAATTTTAGGTTTGGTTTCCGTCCCTGCCGAATAGCACTCCATAACATCACCTGCAAGATGGCGGCCTAATGCCTCTGCAATTTGGCTGCGGCAAGAATTATGAACACAAATAAATGCTACCTTTTCCATATCATTTGTCCTTTCAAAGTGTTAATAAACGGTCGCCTTTGATTTCTTCGGCACTCCATGAAATTAATGCAAATTTACCATCAGCATGTTTATCAACACGATTAAGCCATTCTACCTCATTTGCCGCCTTTGCTGCCAACATAGGATTGGTGGTACCTGTGCCGTACAAGGATTGGTTGATAATCCACCATTGCGCAGATATACCAGCTCGCTTCAAATCGTCCTCCAAACGCAATGCCTCGTAAACAGGTGTTGCTTCGGGCAAAGTTACAATAAGAACTTCGGTTTCGTAAGATTTCAGTCTTGGTAGAAGCTTCTGAACGGATTCCGGGATTTCACCTTTTGTTCGCTGTATTTCATGATTGTAACTTTGAGTGGACTCCAGTAAAAGAAGAGTATGGCCAGTAGGTGCCGTATCAATCACCACTACCTGATCGTCGGCTTTATCAACTATTTCTGCAAAGGCACGAAACACAGCAATTTCCTGAGTACAGGGAGAGCGTAGATCTTCCTCAACATAGGCAATATCTCCATCGCTCATACCAGACGCACGGGCCTTACCGATTACTTCGGACTGGTACTTTTTCAGTTCTTCGGCCTCGTCGATATGGCTCATAGAAATGCCGCAGTTTTCGTCCAGTACAAATTTCAGATGTGCGGCGGGGTCGGTGGTTGTAAGATGAACTTTTTCTCCGCGCTTTGCAAGGCCCAAAGCCACAGCAGCAGCAATAGTAGTCTTTCCTACGCCACCTTTGCCCATCGTAAAAATAACGCGCTTACCGCTTGCTGCCAGTTCGTCGATCACATGATTCAACGTGGGTACATGAACGGCGTTTAGCGTTTCGGTGTGTACAGTTACATGATCTGTATTCAGTAAAGCACGCACATTTTCAAGCCCTGTGACGTTATAGGCACGTAAGGGTACCATATGGAGAGGCAGCGTTTGTAAACTATCGGGCATAACGCTAAGTGCTGCCTGCTGTTTTTCATACAGGTTCAAAGAAAGCGAATCGCTATATTCAGTCAGCACACCATTGATAATCAGCATTTGATTGCGGACCCCTAGTGAAGAAAGCTCGCCGGAAGCCCGTGCTGCTTCTTTGAACGGTGATGTTTCTGGGCGTGTTACAAGAATTAATGTGGTCAGGTTCCCATTTGCCAGAGTTTCCACAGCCTCCTTATAAATTGCTTTTTTGCTCTCCAAGCCGGAAAGTTGGCCCAAACAGGACGCACCGTGAGTACTCTCGCTGATAAAGTCACTCCATGCTGATGGAAGCTGAAGCATACGTAGAGTGTGACCGGTGGGGGCGGTGTCAAAAATAATATGGTCATATTCCTTTTGTACCTTGCTGTCTGTGATAAAATTGGAAAATTCATTGAACGCTGCAATCTCCACAGTGCAGGAACCGGAAAGCTGTTCTTCCATGTTAGCGAGAACAGCGCCAGGAAGTTTTCCACGATAAGGAGCAATGACGCTTTCCCGATATTCTGCAGCGGCTTGTATTGGGTCGAGATTTGCCACAAACAAATTAGGCACATCAGGAATCGGAGTCCCCTTGTTTGTTAGCTCTAGTGAGAACACATCCTGTAAATTAGAGGCTGGATCGGTACTGATTAGCAGCACCCGCTTACCGCTGTCTGCCAGAGACACAGCAGTGGCGCAGGCAACGCTGGTTTTACCAACGCCGCCCTTGCCAGTATAGAAAAGGTATTTTGTAAGTCTGATAGTACGAGGGTCGAACAAATTCACTTTAGCAGCAACCCCCTTTACAGCAGCAGCTATCGCTACTTTGTGCCTTTTCCACTGGTTTTCCCAGCAGGTCGGCAGGTAGGCCTAACCACTCCGTAAACTCCGCATTGGTGGGGTATTTGCCGGTCAAAACGATCTTTCCGTCCATTACGGTAACGGGTAAACCGTCCGGACCTTTGTCGTTAATGAAGTCATTCACGACTTTATTATTCACAAACTCCATAGGTGCGCTGTTGAGATTAAAGCGATCAACGGTTACGCCATGCTTTTTCAACGTATCAAGTACAGTAGAGATACGAAGCAATTCTGGGTCAACCCCTACTCCGCAAAGTCCAGTCGAGCAGCACATAGCAGGTTCAAAAATTTGCATTGTTTTCATAAAATTACCTTCTTTCATTAAATTTATTTTAGAATCGCGTCCCGTGAGGAAGCGTTCTAGATTAGCAGGAAGCGTGTAGGGGAGGCTATTATGCGGGACCCCTCCATAAATTGTACGCAAGATACCATCTATAACCATTACTTTTGGGTCAGCTTAAACCACACATATTGTTTACGTTGTACTTCTTTGCACTATCCTCTGATACTCCATTCATATTGTTTAAACTATATGGAGTTTTTATATCATTTGTGGTACTGTTCATATTATTTAGCCTATAAACAGCCTGCTGGTTGTTTGACACATCATTCATGTTATTAATGCTCAATTCTCCAACCATATAAATCCTCCTTATCAATGTGACCCTGCTAAAGCTATTGTTTGACATTGGGTTCTGGGAACCAATGGGTGGTTTTATTTGCTATTTTCACAAGAAAAAGCATTACGGGTACTTCAGTCAAAACCCCAACGGTAGTAGCAAGCGCAGCGGCGGAGCTGGTACCAAACAGGGCGATTGCCACCGCGACAGATAGTTCAAAAAAGTTTGATGCGCCGATCATTCCAGCTGGTGCGGAAATGGAGTAGGGCAGCTTCAGCAGTCGGGCAGCATAGTAAACGATAAAGAAAATCAGGAACGTCTGAATAATCAGAGGTACAGCGATTAAGACAATGTGTAGAGGATTACGGATTATTGTTTCGCCTTGGAACGCAAAAACCAGTACAAGCGTTAATAATAGTCCTATCGTTGTAATACCATCAAATTTTTTAACAAAAGAATTGCTGAAATATTCTTCACCTTTCTTTTTAATGACCAGTGTACGGGTCAGCATTCCACCTGACAGCGGAATTACTACAAACAGCACTACCGATAAAATTAGAGTATCCCACGGTACTGCAACATTGGAAACACCAAGCAGGAATTTTACAATGGGTACAAAGGCTACTAAAATAATAAGGTCGTTTGTTGCTACCTGTACAACGGTATAAGCAGGATTCCCATTCGTTAGGCTGCTCCACACAAAAACCATGGCAGTACATGGAGCAGCTCCCAAAAGTACCGCTCCTGCCAGATATTGCGTTGCCAAATCTGGCGAAATAAATGCTTTAAAAATTACAAAGAAAAAAAGTGAAGCTAATGCATACATTGTAAATGGCTTAATAACCCAGTTAGCAATCCATGTGACATACAACCCTCTGGGATTTTTCCCGACATTTTTAATACTTTGAAAATCTACTTTCATCATCATAGGGTAAATCATCAGCCAGATTAAAACTGCCATCGGTATAGATACTTTGGCATACTCAAACTGATTCAGAAAAGCAGGAATAGCTGGCAAATATTTTCCTATTATTACCCCCACTACCATGCAAAGAATAACCCATACGGTAAGATATTTTTGAAAAAAACCTATACCTGTTTGTTTTTCGGATTTCATATAATTATACTCCTGTCATATTGAATTTTTTCTATATAACGACAAATTTTTTATCGGTGCCAAATTTCCCTAAGGAACATGACACCGACAGCTGCGGTGACAGCAATGCATCTATATATCACCACCTTTACGATGGCAAATGCAATCGGGTTTTGAAGTGAATATCTCCCCTAATTGCTGATAAAAAGCTTTTAGGCGTTCATCATTCAATGAGTAATAAATCCATTTACCCTCGGGCCTTGCTTTCACTAAACCAGCGCTCATCAATACTTTCATATCATGGGATAGGGTTGGCTGGGTAATATGAAATCTCTCCAAAATATTACAGGCGCACAGTTCACCGCAAGAAAGCATATCAACAATTCGTAATCGTTTTGGATCGGACAAAGCCTTAAGGACTTTGGCATTCTCAATATATTTTTCTTCCATAGTACAACCTCACATAGAATTTTTTCTATATATTATTGTATGCTGTAAAAATAGAAATGTCAATATAGTTTTATTTTTTATCTAATCTATATTTTAAGTCGGAGCTGGAGCACGGACTATTTGGAGGAGGAGAGGGCCTACGATAGTATTATATGAGATGGACTTGGTGGAGAACGGGAAGATGGAAGAGGAAGCATGTAAAAAAGTAGATTTGATGCTTGCCCGAATTAAAAAGTTGATAGAAGATGATAGTAATCCATATTCAAGTAAATGCCAAAATTCCTCTAGGCTAATTGAAAACGCCGCTTTTCAGCGGCGTAAGTTTTTGAACAAAAAATTATTTTTAGTTTTTTACTTATAATTTGTCAATTTGTTTCACGTAGTTTTACCTTATTTCTGGCACTGCGCCGGCGTTCGTCTTCCAAAGCAGCGTAGTGTTTTTTGGTGGTGTTGACATCTGAGTGTCCTAAAACATCTGCAACCAGATAGATGTCCCCGGTTTCTTTATACAGACTTGTTCCATAAGTGCTTCGCAGTTTATGTGGTGTGATCTTTTTCAAAGGTGTTACGAGTCTAGAATATTTCTTTACCAGATTTTCAACGCTGCGGACTGCGATCCGTTTCTTTTGAAGGGATAGGAAGAGGGCTTTTTCATGACCTTCCTCGGGAATGACGAAACTGCGTTCGTCCAAATAATCAAGAAGGGCATCCTCAACTTCAGTACCAAAGTATACGGTGACTTCCTTTCCTCCCTTTCTATGAATCCGGATCCCGCCATTTTTTAAATCAATATCATCGACGTCAAGTCCGACACACTCAGATACCCGGATCCCAGTTCCGAGCATAAGAGTCAATAGGGCCAGGTCACGGATTTTAGTTTTCGCATGATAAGCCTTTTGCTTCTCTGTTAAAGATTCCCCACTTTCTACTTCATCAAGCAAGAGAGCTACTTCATCAATATCCAACCGGATAATATCCTTTTCATGTAACTTAGGAAGCTGCACCAGAGCAGCGGGATTTGTTTGAAGCCTCTCATTTCGGTAATAATAATTATAGAAGCTCTTTAAAGAAGAGACTTTTCGCATGATTCCTCGTTCTTTGTTGGTTACTTCCTGATTTTTATCATTAAAACGGTATTTTAAATATTCCATGTATTCTTCGATGTCCACAACCCGAAGTGAATCCAGGTGGTCTAAAGTAATATCTTGAACCTGAAGTTTACCTATAACAGGGTTTTCCTTTATTAGAAAGTCAAAAAATACTCTTAGATCATAAGCATAAGCGATTCTGGTTCTGGAAGAAGTACGTGGTTCAATTCCCCTGAAGAAATCTCCGCAGAAATTGGGAAGTTCCTTTACCAACTGGCGCAGGTGTTTTACGTTTTTAATATCTTTTTGCTGATGGTAGGAGAGAGAAGAACTCATAGTTGGACCTCGTTTCTTATATTATATAGATTGATAAATGCTTTCCGAAAGACCAGTCATTTATATTTACCTCAATAATTATTTAAATTGACTTAGTATATATCGTCTGATTCTTAGGCAAAGGTGTTTAAAGAGCTTTATGTACATTGGTATAAAGAGTGTAAGGAGTGGTAGCATAATGGGATAACAGTAATCAAGATTATGTGAGATAAAATTCTTTAAGTTATAAAAATGTTAAGTAATTAACAAACCCTTTGTTTATCTTACTAACTATTCGTTAAACTAGACTTTCGCGAATAGTTAGAAATCACTATATTAATCTTACCATTTCTGCAAATAATAATAACCGAAAAAAATTCACTGTTGCTATTAACCGAAAAAAAATTTACTGCTGTTTTGTCGTTTACCATTCGATACTTTTCATTAAGTATACCATATTGGAATTATCCAGTCCAATGATATTATAAAATGATGCATCTATCTGCGCATTCCTTTACAATCTGGTCAAGGCATCTTTTTCCTCTTTTGATAATATAACTTCTTTTTGGACTCATAGCATAAGAATTTCGACACTCGGAACAAGTCTACCAAACGTTCCCTGAATAATTTTATATAATATCATCAGGATCAATAAAAAGCCAGTTACCTAAATTCTATTCCTTTATCATACTAGAATGTAATGCTTTGAAAGAAGATTTTCTACGTATAACTTCTCTTCCATTACAATAGGGACAGATTGCGTTCCCATCTACTCAGACTTTCACAGAACATTTCCAAGTCATATCACACTTTACAATCTATATCCTTGATGGATTTTTTCGCTTTTTCTATTTCTATAGATGGTTTAAGCATGTATTGCACTTAAAAAAACGACAAAACTATATCACTTTGTTTTGGTGTTTTTAGAGCTTAGTCTTAATATTTGATATCTTTATAAAACAATTATATGGTATTACTCTTCTGTCACTTTTTAACATACGCAAAGCAGCACTGTGATTTATCAATTACTTCCTTAACACTTTTTCCAGTTTTAATCACCAGCAGACTGCCTACACTAATATTCTTCTCAGAGTTAATCTTCTCAATCTTAATCCAGGTTTTCTGCTTTTCCCTGAAAAACCAGCTGGTACTCTTCCACTTTCGGGGCACAGTGTCGGTTGCTCGTTTGGATGCAATTGCATAATCTCTGCTGAGTATGCAATGTCATGGGTTTTAACCCTGCTTTCTGGGGAGATTAAGGGTTACGGTGGTGCCTCTTCCATATTCGCTTTCAATGGAAAGGGTCCCCCCATGAAGGGTCATGATCTTTCGGGAGATGGCAAGTCCCAGACCTTCTCCCACGGATTTTTTATCCGCCTTGTAAAAGGATTGGGTTATATATTTTAAATGCTCTGCTTTTACTCCGACCCCCGAATCCCGTATGTCCAGGCTGACACAGTGATCTTCCATGGTCTGAGTGATAACGATGTCGCTGCTTTTTGGCGAAAATTTTATGGCATTGTCCAGCACGTTTAATACCACCTGCTTTAACTTATCCCAGTCGGCTTCTATGACAACTGGAGTAGTTTCCGTGATCAGATGGATATTCTTTTTTTCTGCCTTTTTTAAAAGTTCAAAGGTCACTTTTTCTATCAGCTCATCAAATGGAACAAAAGAGAGGGATAAACTCATCCGGTCAGACTGGTATCTTGAAAAATCAAGCAGGCTTTCCACCAGGCTGATCAACCGCTCGGTTTCTTCGTCTATGATCTTCAGGCCGAACTTCATTTCGTCCTCTGTAAGGCCTTCAGGGTCTCTCATGGTTTCCGCCCAGCCCTTGATTCCGGTGAGCGGGGTCCGTAGCTCATGGGATATGGAAGAGATGAAATCATTTTTCATGTGGTCTGCCTTTGTGATCTCATCTGCCATATAATTAAGCATATCTACCAGCTCCCCTGCTTCATAGGGGTAGGATTGTTCGATTTTTTCTTTATAATTTCCCTCCGCCATTCGTTTTGTCAGCATGATAATGCTCTTTAAGGGTTTTACAATGGAATTGCCCAAGTGAAAACTGACCAGGAATACGAGAAATGCAACCAGTATGCACACTACCAATCCCCAGGACAAAAGCTTATAGATTCTGGCATCCGTATCAGTCAGGGATACTTCGTATTTTAAAACACCTGCAATCTGTCCTTCATATAGAAGAGGCGTATAGACAACCATGATTTTTTCGCCGCCATTTTCTGGTTTTTCTATGTGATAAACCGTATGGAACCGAAGAACATCAGGGTCAATGGATTCGGTTTTTTCTACCAGATATCCAGTGGAGGACTGGATCATCTGTCCGTTTCGTGTCAGCAGAGAAAGGGCTGCATCATCCATTTTATAGGCTTTGATAATGGCATCGCTTTCTTCTGCCAGCTGCAAACTGGTAAAGTCCCCCTGCTGTGTCCAAACAGGTAAAACAGCTTCTGAATGATTTTTTACAGTATCGGAGATTTCCTGATAAAAGTATCGTTTCATCCCAATGCCAAAAAAGACCATGACAAGTGTCAGGGTTAGAACGATCAAAAACATAAAATAAAGAACAACCTTCCGCTTCATGGATTTACTCCTTCCATAAATAACCATAACCCCATTCCGTACATAAATATTTAGGGGAAGAAGGATCCGGTTCTATTTTTCGGCGGATCCGGCGGATGTTTACATCCACCACCTTTGGATCGCCGGAATAATGGGTTCCCCAGACTTCATCAAGGATCTGATCTCTTGTAAATTCCTGATTTTTGTTGTTCATAAAAAATTGAAGCAGACAGCTTTCCGTAGGAGTGATCCTGATCTCAAGACCGGAACAGGATAATTTGTTACGTATACTGTCAAGAGAAAAGGGCCCTGATCGGAGGATTGTAGGTGCAGCACTTACCGTCTTATAATCCAGGCGGCGTAGCAGGGACAAGATTCTGGCTTCCAATTCCTTCATATGAAACGGTTTTGTCAGATAATCATCGGCACCGAGGATAAGGCCTTTGACCTTATCCTCATCCTGAGACCGGGCGGTCAGCATGATGATGCCTGCCGCAGGATCCAAGACTCTTATTTCTTCACAAACGGTAAATCCGTCTATGCCGGGAAGCATAAGATCCAGGATCACAACATCGATCTTCTGGCTCTTAAAAAGCATAAGTGCTTTCTCACCAGTTTCTGCTTCCAGGACATGATATTCTTTTTTCTTTAAGTTCAGGCATACAAAACTACGGATTGACAGTTCGTCTTCCACTACCAAAATTGTTTTCATGTGCGTGTTACCTCAGTTTATTTCTTCTTCCATCAGATGGAATGCACTTGCTGGAATTTTTGTCTCTTCCTTCCATTCCGAGTAAAAGACTATGTCTTTTGCGGTTCCAAGAACAGTACTGTTAGCAGGAACGGCATCCTGTGGCGCCCATTTTACCTCGAATAAAACCTTATCTCCTACGGTAGAAATCAGGTGGATTCCATTGTCCAGCCGTTTGATGGTTACATTCTCATGAAGCTCTGCCGGTATGGTGACATAAAAGTGGCGGCCGCTGTCAGAATAACGTTCCTCTACTGTCTGAAAGGAACCATCGGAACAATAATCCTTATAAGTGTAAAGGAAAGGGATATCTGCCATGGCAGCGTCTTCATAACCTTTTGGGATGTACATTCCTCCAACCTCTACGATTCCATCTCCATTGATATCCCTGCTGTAGAGCGGATAGGGCTTCATAAGAATGCTGTCAGAAGGATCGCCTACTTTTTTTAAATTGCCGTTTTCATAAACAATGATCTCTGTCAGCATGGAATGTGCGCCTATCCCGCTGTCCGCAAACAATGCTTTCTTTCCATCGGCCAATGTTCCTAAGGCAACATGCTCTAACGTTCCTTCCGGATCCAGTTCGATCTCAGAGATGGGATTTATTCTTCCTTCCGCATAGGAATAGAGTCCGGCGGTACGCATTTCGTTCTCTTTTTTCGATAGTACCAAAAGTTCAGGTATCTGGTCATCATTAAAATCAGAGATCTGAAGTGTATCGTAAGAAAGATCCGCTTTCTGTTCCAGAGTGCCGTTTTGCAGTTCGTAAATATAAAGCTGGTTGTCATGGCCGGAATCGGACAATCCGCCGCCTAGGGTGACTTCCTGCGTTCCATTGCCGTCTAAGTCAGCAAGGTCAAATGTATCAACATCAATAAATCCGGTTTCCATATCCGCTTTTTTCTGCCAGGCTCCGTTTTCTTTTACCAGAAACATCATATGGACCTGACGGTTGTCATTAGGGTCCCTGTATAAGAGAAAGGCTTCCTGATTCCCATCCTTATTTAGGTCTTCCATGTAAATGCTCTGTTTTTTCTCCGCTTTTTTTGGCGTCAGCAGTTCTGCTCCGGCAGGAAGAAATTCTCCTAATGCTGCCACATCATCAATCGGCTTTGTCAAGGTGTTGTCTTGTCTGGGGGCTTTCTGACAACCGGCTAACAGGACCGTGCCAGCCATTAGGATTGATATCATTGCGGTATATTTTTTGTTCATTTTTGTGCTCCTTTTCTTTCAATTATGTATTCCTGGCTGATATCCCTGATAGGGTTCCACCTTCTTTTATTTAAAATTCACCGGTAGGTGGAGATTTTTGCTGTTGCGAATACTACTGTAGTATAACTGTTATTTTCCATAAATGGGTTACAAAAAAGTTACAGCTTTATGTAAGAAGAGATTTTCACATTATTTAATAAACTATATATTTTGGCTTTCATAAGTTTTAACATGTGCTACACTACTTTTTGCCTTGCCTATACGCTCCCATTTGTCAGTTTTGTATTGTGCAAATGACAGAATATCATTAATCGCCCAACCTATGGGTACGGCGTACCATACCATTTGAATTCCATAGCGCGGAGCCAATGTGATAGCTATGATAACGCGGATGGCCAGATTGGCGAGGTTTGCTATAGTAAACATTTTCATATCACCTGCACCACGCAATACGCCGTCTGTTGCCATTTTTAACCCAAGCAGGGCATAGAAAAAGCCCATAAACTGCAAATAACTTGTTCCAACCTGTCGCG
>Ga0213824_1000486_pt1 | contig 29894 bp, 17 predicted proteins | sample MC6MC0906MG_FD_179892 | JGI IMG/M metagenome (GOLD analysis project Ga0213824, IMG submission 179892) | Enriched soil aggregate microbial communities from Iowa State University, Ames, United States - MC6-MC0906-MG | ecosystem: Environmental > Terrestrial > Soil > Unclassified | place: USA: Iowa...
TGCCGCTGAGCCCCAACGGCAAGCTCGACCGGCGCCAGTTGCCAAGCCCGCAGGCGCAGGCACAGAAGGCCTATGTGGCGCCGGAGGGCGAACTGGAGCATGCCATCGCGGCGATCTGGCAGGACGTGTTGCGCCAAGAGCAGGTGGGGCGGTTTGATCACTTCTTCGAACTCGGCGGGCACTCGCTGCTGGCCGTCAGCGTGGTTTCCCGCCTGCAACTGGAGCTTGGGGTGGCGGCAACGCCGCAGACGTTGTTCCAGTACCCGGTGTTGGCGCAGTTCGCGGCTCAGATGCACGTTGAAGACCGTCAGGACACTGGCGACAGGTTTAGCAGGCTCGAGTCTCTGCTCGATGAAATGGAGGAAGTGTGATGGACAAGCAAGTTGCCGCACGGATCGCGCGGCGGTTCATCGCGCTGCCACTGGATAAACGAACACGTTACCTGCAGACCATGCTGGCCGAAGGCATCTCGCCGGCGCAGTTGCCGATTCCAGCGCTCAGTGACGAGCTCGAAGCGCTGCCGCTGTCCTACGCCCAGGAACGTCAGTGGTTCCTCTGGCAATTGGAACCGCACAGTGATGCCTATCATATTCCGCTCACGCTGCGCCTGCGTGGCAACCTCGACCTGGTGGCGCTGCAACACAGCTTCACAGCGCTGCTCGGGCGCCATGGGGTGCTTCGCACATGCCTGAAGCACAGCGCTGAAACACCCGTGCAGGAAGTGCTGGAGCAGGTGCAGATGCAGTTGGAGGTGTGCACGGACGAAGCGCTCGACGCTTTTGTGCAGCGCCTGACCCGCCAGCCCTTCGACCTGGCCCAGGCTCCGCTGCTGCGCGCCGGGGTGGCGCGTCAGGGCGAGGACGACCACGTGCTGGTGGTGGTCATGCACCACATCATTTCGGACGGCTGGTCGATCAAAGTCATGCTCGGTGACCTGATCGAGTTCTATCGGGCTGCACTCGAACGTCGCGAACCCCGCTTGCCAGCGCTGCCGGTGCAGTACAGCGACTACGCCGTCTGGCAGCGGCGCTGGATGGAAGCAGGCGAGCGCGAGCGTCAGTTGCAATACTGGACCGCGCAATTGGCTGGCGACCCCGATGCCCTGGAGTTGCCGCTGGACTTTGCCCGCCCGCCGCAGCAGAGCTATCGCGGCGCGCGCCTGAGCCTGTCGCTCGATACCGACCTGGCGCGGGCACTGGACGCAGTATCGCGTCAGCAGGGGGTGACCCTGTTCATGTTGTTGCTGGCTGCCTACCAGGTGCTGCTGCACCGGTACACGGGCCAGGACGACATCCGTGTCGGTGTGCCGGTTGCCAACCGCAACCGGGTGGAAACCGAAGGGTTGATCGGCTTCTTCACCAATACCCAGGTGCTGCGTGGCCAGGTGGACAGTCGCGCACGCTTCTGCGACTTCCTGCAGCAGGTGCGCGAGACCGTGGTGCAGGGGCAGAACCACCAGGACCTGCCGTTCGAGCAACTGGTCGAGGCCTTGCGTCCGGAGCGCAGCCTGAGCCATAACGCGCTGTTCCAGGTGATGTACAACCATCAGCGTGTCGGCAAGGGGGATGCTCGCCATTCCCTGGTGGCGGACCTGACCCTGGAAACACTGCCAGTAGAGATTCATGCCGCGCAGTTCGACCTCACGCTGGACACCTTTGAGAGCGAAGCTGGGCTGAGTGCAGCACTGACCTATGCCACCGACCTGTTCGAGCCTGCGACCATCGAGCGCTTCGGGCAAAGCTGGTTGACGCTGCTGCGCGGTATCGTCGCGGATCCGCAGCAGGCAATCACCGACTTGCCGGTACTCGATGCTCAGGTACGGCAGGCGCAACTGGACAGCTGGCAGGGTGAAGTCTGCAACTACTCGCCCGACGAAACCATTCACGGTGCGGTCGAGGCGCAGGTGGTGCGTGACCCTCAGCGCCTGGCGCTGGTACATGGCCATGAACGTCTGACCTACGGCCAGCTCAATGCCCGCGCTAACCGCCTTGCGCGGTACCTGGTCAGCCTGGGTGTCGGCCCGGAGGTGCGAGTCGGCGTGGCGTTGGTGCGCTCTCCCGAACTGGTGGTGACCTTGCTGGCCATCCTCAAGGCTGGCGGCGCCTATGTGCCGCTTGATCCGGACTATCCGGCCGAGCGCATCGCCTACATGCTGGAGAATAGCCAGGCCCCGGTGCTGGTCAGCCAGGCTGGCGTGATCGAGCGCCTGTCAGTGCCGGCCCACACCCACGTGCTGCTGGTGCAGGCTGGCGAACAGTGGCTGAGTGACCTTGACGAGTCCGACCTGGCCGACAGTGCCCGTGGGGACAACCTTGGCTATGTCATCTACACGTCCGGCTCGACCGGGCGGCCCAAAGGTGTCGCGATCTGCCACCGTAACGTGGCAGCGTTGCGCCATTGGACGGCCCGGGTGTATGCGCCGCACGACCTGCAGGGTGTGCTGGCCTCGACCTCGGTGTGCTTCGATCTCTCGGTGTGGGAACTGTTCGTCACCCTCGGCCTTGGGGGCTTCATCGTGCTTGCTCGCAATGCGCTGGAGCTTGCCGAATTGCCGGCCAGGGACGAAGTGCGCTTGATCAACACGGTGCCGTCGGCCATTGCCGCGCTGTTGCGCGAGGGCAGCATCGGCCCTGGGGTGCGCATCATCAACCTGGCAGGCGAACCCCTGAAGCAGCCCTTGGTGGATGCCCTGTACCAGGGCACCCAGGTGAGCTGTGTCTATGACCTCTACGGGCCGTCCGAGGACACCACCTATTCGACCTGGACCCGCCGCGACGCAGGTGGGCGAGCGAATATCGGCCGCCCGCTGGACGACACCCGCGGCTATGCGCTGGACCTGCAACTGAACGTTGTGCCGGTGGGGGTCGGTGCCGAGTTGTACCTGGCCGGCAGCGGCATCACCCGTGGCTACCTGTCCAACCCGGGGTTGACTGCCGAACGCTTTGTACCCGACCCGTTGCGCGGCAATGGCGAGCGGATGTACCGCACCGCTGACCGTGTGCGCTTCGACGATAACGGGGTGATCCAGTACCTGGGGCGTCTCGATCATCAGGTGAAGGTACGTGGCTTTCGCATCGAGACCGGCGAGATCGAGGCGCGCCTGCTAGCGCACGAGCAGGTGCGCGAAGCCGCCGTGCTGGTGCTCGACGGTGCCCATGGCGCCTTCCTGGTTGCTTACGTGGTGGGGCAGGGTATTGCGCCATCGCGTGACGTTTTGCGCCAGGCGCTGGCAGTGGATCTGCCGGATTACATGATCCCGGCGCAATGGGTGTTCATCGATGCCTTGCCCCTGACGCCCAACGGCAAGCTTGACCGCAAGCGCCTGCCCGCACCCGACCCGACCGAGCTGGCCAGCGAGCGCCAGGCACCCGGCAACGACTGGGAGCGCCGTCTGCTGGACGTGTGGCGCGCGGTGCTCAAGCTCGACGAGCTGGGCGTGACGGACAACTTCTTCGAAGTCGGTGGTGACTCGATCGTTTCGATCCAGATGGTCAGCCGAGCGCGCCAGGCGGGCATCCGGTTCACCCCCAAGGAGTTGTTCCAGCACCAGACTGTGCGCAGCCTGGCGTTGGTCGCCACGGCGGCCGGGCTGACCGATATAGACCAGGGCGAAGTGCAGGGCGGCGCGCCGTTGATGCCATTTCAGCGCTGGTTCTTCGAGGCGCCGATCATCGAGCGCCAGCACTGGAACCAATCGGTGCTGCTGCGGCCGACCGCCTCCCTTGATGCAGCTGCCGTGGAGCAGGCTCTGCAGGCGCTCATCGTGCACCATGATGTGCTGCGTCAGTCGTTCCACCCAACCGCCGGTGTGCAGGCGCTGCACCGCAGTGTCCAGCAGCAGCGGTTGATCTGGCAGCAAGTACCGGCACTCGAGCATCGCTGCCTTGGCAGCCAGGAGCAGTTGCTCGACGTGTGTGAGCAGGCCCAGCGCAGCCTCGACCTGGAAGGCGGACCGTTGGTTCGCGCCGTACTGATCGACCTGCCGGATGCGTCCCAGCGGTTGCTGTTGGTGATCCACCACCTTGTGGTCGATGGTGTCTCGTGGCGCATTCTGTTCGAGGACCTGCAGCAAGCCTATTGCAATGCGGTGCAGCAGCAGGCGGTACGGCTGCCGGCCAAGACCAGCCCGGTGCAGGCCTGGGCGCAACGCCTGCAAGGCTATGCCGCAGGCGCCGCCCTGGAACAGAAGGCCTACTGGATGGCGCAAGCGGACGGCGTCGAGGTCGATTTGCCGCGCGACTGGCCCGTGCAACAGGCACTCAACAATGGGGGGCGCAGTGTCGAGACGCGCTTGGGCAAGGACCTCACCCGGCGCCTGCTGCAGCAGGCGCCGGCCGCCTACCGCACGCAAATCAACGACCTGTTGCTGGCCGCGCTGGCGCGCACACTGTGCGCCTGGGCCGGCAGTTCGGCTGTGCTGGTGGAGTTGGAGGGGCATGGCCGAGAGGAGCTGTTCGAGGACATTGACCTGGTGCGCACGGTCGGTTGGTTCACCAGTGTCTACCCGGTACGGCTGGACACCTGCGAGCTGCCGGGAGCGCTGATAAAGGGCGTCAAGGAGCGGCTGCGTGCGGTGCCAGACAAGGGACTGGGCTTCGGTGCCCTGCGCCACTTGGCTGACGAGGCTACCCGCGCGGCATTTGCTGCGCTGCCCCAGGCTCGTGTCACCTTCAACTACCTGGGGCAGTTCGATGGGGCGTTTTCGACCGACGAGCAGGCCCTCTTCGTGCCATCCGGCGAGTACGCGGGGGCCGAGCAGAATGGCGCTTCGCCGATGGCCAACTGGTTGGTGCTCAATGGCCGGGTCTACGGTGGCGAGCTCAGCATGACCTGGTCGTTCAGTGGTCAGCAGTACCGTGCCGAAACGGTGCAGGCATTGGCCGACGAGTATGGCCGGCAGTTGGCCGAACTGATCGGGCATTGCTGCGACGCAAGCACGGCTGGTGTGACACCGTCCGATTTCCCCCTGGCGGGGCTCGACCAGCGTCAACTCGACGCCTTGCCGATCACAGCGTCGCAGATAGACGACATCTACCCCTTGTCGCCCATGCAGCAAGCCATGCTGCTGCACAGTGCGGCCGACACCGAGTCGGCGTACTACATCAACCAGGTCGACCTGCCAGTCCAGGGCTTGCAGGTGGAGCGTTTTCGCGAGGCGTGGCAGGCTGCTCTGGACCGTCATGACATCTTGCGTACCAGCTTCCATTGGCCCGACGACAGCGAGCATCCGCTACAGGTGGTGCAGCGCCATGCCGTGCTCGACCTGCAGCTGCTCGACTGGCGCGCCCAGGCAGACCCTGAACACGCCATTGAACAGCTGGCCGCGGCAGACCGCGCGCGCGGCTTCGATCTGGCGCGGGCGCCGCTACAGCGCATTACGTTGATCCGCACAGGTGAGCAGGATTACCGCATGCTGTGGACCAGCCACCATATCCTCATGGACGGCTGGAGCAGCTCGCGGCTGTTCGGCGAAGTGCTTCAGCACTACAACGAAGGCCAGGTAGCAAGCCCTGCGGCGCGCTACCGCGAATTCATCGCCTGGTTGCATCGCCAGCCACGTGAAGAACTGGAGCAGTTCTGGAAGCAGCGCTTGAGCACGCTGAGCGAGCCAACGGCGCTGAGCCAGGCGATCTACCCGCGGCATGACAGCGAGGTTGCCGGTCATGAGGCTTTGTATTCCAGCTGGGATCCGGCGCAGACCGAGCGCCTGCAGCAGTTCTGCCGTGCCTGCCGAGTGACCCTCAACACCCTGGTGCAAGCGGCATGGCTGTTGGTGCTGCAGCGCTTCACCGGCCAGCGCACCGTGGCCTTCGGCTCTACGGTGGCTGGGCGGCCGGCGTCGCTGCCCAATGCCGAACAGACCCTTGGCCTGTTCATCAACACGCTGCCGGTCATCCAGACGGTGGAGCCGGCCCAGCAGGTCAGGCAGTGGCTCGCCCAGTTGCAGGACTACAACCTCGACCTGCGTGACCATGCCCATGCGCCGCTGGCCGATATTCAGCGTTGGTCCGGCATGGGCGCCCAGCCGATGTTCGACAGCATCATCGTGTTCGAGAACTACCCGATCGATGAGCGCCTTGGCCAGGCCGGGGAGAGCGAGCTCAGCTTCGGTCAGTCGAGCAACCATGATGTCACCAACTTCCCCATGGACCTGGCGGTGACGGTGGGCCAGCGGTTGTCCATCGAGTACCTGTACCTGCGCGCCAGTTTTGCGCCTGAGGCGGTGCAGGCTATCCGCCAGTGCATGGAGTACACCCTGGAGGCGCTGGCCCAGGATGGCGAACGGCCGCTGGGGCGCCTGCCGCGGCTGCCGGCGAACCAGCAGCAGGCTTTCGAGCAGTGGAGCCGTGCGCCACAGGCGTGCCACGAGGCCGTTACCGTCACCGAGCTGATCGCCCGCCAGGCGGCTGCGCGTCCCGAGGCCGTGGCGGTGCGTTGCGGCGATGCCCAGTTGACCCATGCCCAATTGCAACAGCGTGCCAACGCCCTGGCGCATGCATTGCAGGCCCAGGGCGTCGGGCCTGAAGATGTGGTCGGTATCGCCCTGGAGCGGTCGCTGGACAGTGTCGTGGCCTTCCTTGCAGTGCACAAGACCGGGGCTGCCTACTTGCCGCTGGATATCGACTACCCTGGCGAGCGCCTGGCCTACATGATCGAGGACTGCTCGATGAAGCTGCTCATCGGTCGGGCACAGACACTCCAGCAGTTGGCACCGGCTGGCTTGGCCAGCATCGACATGGACGCCCTGGACTGGGCGCGCTTGCCGTCCCACACGCCACGTTCGGCGTGCCTCCCGGAGCACCTCGCCTACTTGATCTACACCTCCGGTTCCACCGGCCAACCCAAAGGCGTGGCGGTGACCCATGGGCCCCTGAGCATGCATTGCCAGGCGATCGCCGAGCTGTACGAAATCGATACCGATACCCGCGAGCTGTTGTTCATGTCGTTCGCCTTCGACGGTGCTCAGGAGCGCTGGCTGAGCGTGCTCTGCCACGGAGGGGAACTGGTACTGCGCGATGGCGAACTGTGGACCGCCGAGCAGACCTGCGCGGTATTGCATGAACGGCGTATCACCATTGCGTGTTTCCCGCCGGCCTATCTCAAACAGTTGGCCGAGCATGTGCGCGATAGCGGTCAACCGGCACCGCCGGTCACGATCTACTGCTGCGGCGGCGATGCAGTGCCGGCGTCGTCATTCGACCTGATCACCGCGGTGCTGAAGCCTCGTTTCTTGACCAATGGCTATGGCCCCACCGAGACGGTGGTCACGCCGATGCTGTGGAAAGTCGACGCGCAGGCACGCTGTGGCGCAGCCTATGCGCCGATTGGTCGTGCGGTGGGCCAGCGCGCCCTGTATGTGCTGGACGACGACCTGGAGCCGCTGCCAGCAGGCATCCCAGGCGAATTGCATATCGCCGGTGAGGGTGTCGCGCGTGGATACCATGGCCGCCCCGGGCTGACTGCCGAACGGTTCGTGCCAGACCCCTTCGGCGCGCCGGGCAGCCGCCAGTACCGAAGTGGCGACCGGGTGTTGCAGCGTGAGGACGGGGTCCTCGATTACCTGGGCCGAGCCGACCATCAGGTCAAGTTGCGCGGGTTCCGCATTGAACTGGGTGAGATCGAAGCGGCGCTGCGTCGCCAGGACGGTGTCGCCGATGCGCTGGTAGTCGCTCGTGAGCTGGCCAGCGGCAAACACTTGGTGGCCTACGTCGTCAGCGCCGGGGGCCGCGAAGTGGGTGACTGGCTGAAGGAGTGCCTGCGCCAGGAGCTTCCGGACTACATGGTACCTACCTACCTGGTGGGCATGGTCAGCCTGCCGGTCAACGCCAATGGCAAGCTCGATCGTCGCGCATTGCCCGAACCTGAGGTCCAGGCTGGCGTATATGTTGCGCCTGTCAATGACGCCCAGCGCCTGCTGGCGCAGATCTGGGCGCAGACCCTGCAGGTCGAGCGTGTGGGTATTCATGACAACTTCTTCGAGCTGGGTGGCGATTCGATTCTCAGCCTGCAGGTGGTGTCCAAGGTCCGCAACCATCCTGGGCTGGACATCGACCTTAAGCTGCGTGACCTGATGCGCTGGCAGACCATTGCCGGGCTGTTTTCCCGTGAGGAGATCCTCGCCCCAGGGCGTGAGGACATCAGTGCGCAATTGGCCACCGAGGGTTGGTTTGGACTGCTGCCCATTCAGCAATGGTTCTTCGCCTGCCCGATGAGCGAGCGTCACCACTACAACCAGGCGTTGATGTTCCGGCCGCGACAAGCGTTGGATACAACTGCGCTGGAGCAGGCCTTGCACCGGGTAGTCACGCAACATGACAGCTTGCGCTTGCGTTTTCGCGAGGTGGATGGCCGCTGGTACCAGAGCTATGACCTGCGTCAGGACGAGGGGTTGGGCGATTGTCTGTGGCGTGAACTGGCGGTCGATGAAGCGGCGCTGCAAGCGTGCGTCAACCGTGCCCAGCGAAGCCTCGACCCACAGAATGGCCCGTTGTACCGGTTTGTGCAGGTTGATATGCCTGACGAGGAACAGCGCTTGCTGATAGTCATCCACCACCTGGTGGTCGATGCGGTGTCCTGGCGCATCCTCCTGCAGGATCTGCAGGAGGCGTACCAAGCCTGCAGCCAGGGGTATGCGCCAGACCTGCCGGTACGTAGCAGCAGCTACCGGTCATGGGTGGAGCGCCTGCAGGCGCAAGCGCCGCAGCGGGCGGTGCGGGAGCTGGATTACTGGCTCGAATGCCTGCCCGACAATGATCAGGTCTTCCCATGCGACAACCCGCGAGGCAAAGACCAGGTCCGTTACCAGGCCGGGGCGCATTTTGCACTGGATGCGGCCCAGACCAGCGACCTGTTGAAGCGGGCACCGGCTGCCTATGGCAGCCAGATCAACGACCTGTTGCTGACGGCCCTGGGCCGTGCCATGTGCCAATGGGCTGGAACCCGGACGGCATGGGTGCAGCTGGAGGGGCATGGGCGCGAAGACCTGTTCGATGAGCTGGACCTGAGCCGCACACTGGGTTGGTTCACCACGATGTTCCCGGTGCGCCTGGACTGCCCGCCCGGGCAGCACCAGGCCGATGCGTTGCGCAATGTGCAGGCGCGCCTGCAGGCAGTGCCGGACAAGGGCATCGGTTATGGCGTGCTGCGCCACATGGCGGGGCCCGAACTGGCAGCACGCCTGGCGCACACCTCGCAGGCACGGGTAACGTTCAACTATCTCGGGCAGTTCGACCAGAGCTTCGACGACAAGGCCCTGCTGTTGCCGGCACCGGAAGGGCAGGGGGACTGCTACAGCAGCGAGGCACCGCTGGGCAACTGGCTGGAAATGGTGGGCCAGGTGTATGACGGGCGACTGTCGATCCGTTGTGTATACAGCACCCGTCGTTACCGTGCGGCGACGGTCGAGCGCCTGATGCAGGGCCTGCAGCTGGAACTGCAGGCATTGATCGAGCACTGCGTGTCGGTATGCGAGGCAGGTGTCGCCTGATGTTCATGCGGGAGGCACGCCTCCCGCTTTCGTTCTTAGCTGCAGGAATTGCTTTTGATGACCCTACATCCCGATATCGGCGCCTTCCTTGACCTTGCTGAAGAGGCGCCCGGCCAACAGGCACCGTTGCATACCCTGGCGCCGGCGCAGGCGCGGGCATTGTTCGAACAGACCAGCCGGCAACTGGCGTGGGCGGCCCCCGCGATCGAGCCGGTGCACCTTAAAGTCACTCGCCCCGACGGCACCCCGCTGCCCCTGCGCCTGTACCGGTCGAGCCGTACGGCGCCGACTGCAGTGATCCTGTTCTTCCATGGTGGCGGCTACGTGGTCGGCAGCCTGGACTCGCACCAGGGCATCTGCCAGGAGCTTTGCCAGCGGTCAGGTTTTGCGGTGCTGTCGGTAGGTTACCGTCTGGCCCCCGAGCACCGGTTTCCGCAACCGCTGGAGGATGCGCAACAGGCATTGCGATGGCTCGGCAGTGATGGCCCGGCGCTGGGCCTGGATACCACACGTGTTGCCTTTGCCGGAGACAGCGTGGGGGCAAGCCTTGCCACCGTGCTTGCGCAGGAGGCTGGCCAACCGGGCTTCACGGGGGTTCGCCCGCGCCTGCAGTTATTGTGCTACCCCATGACCGACGCCAGTGAACGGCACGCGTCGCGGGAACTGTTTGCCGAGGGTTACCTGCTTGAGGATCTGACCCTGGAGTGGTTTTACGACTGCCACGCACGCCATCCGCAGGATCGCGCAGATCCACGTTTTTCGCCGTTGCTGGGCGAAGGGTTGGAACACAGTGCGCCGGCCTGGATCGCCCTCGCGGGCTTCGACCCCTTGTTCGACGAAGGCCTGGCCTACGCAGAAAAGCTGCGCCGTGCGGGCGTGCAGGTCGAACTGGTGGAGTACGCCGGTCTGACCCATGACTTCCTGCGTATGTCCACGGTCGTGCCCGCTGCGCTTGAGGTCTACGATGAGATGGTTGACGCACTGAAGCGTCACCTGCAGTAACCAGCGCTCTCCTGCACATGGGCAAAAGAAAAGGCCAGTCGGATGACTGGCCTTTTCTTTTGCCCAAACCGCTGGCCACCGGCCGTGGTTTCAGAATGTGCTGCGCAAGGTGAGCACGTACTCGCGTGGGTTGCCGTACCAGTTGTTGATCGCGTTGGTCCCGACGGTCTGGTAGTACTTCTTGTCGAAGATATTGTTGACGTTGAATGACGCGTTCCAGTGCTTGTCGATCTGATAGTCGACCAGTGCGTTCCACACGGCATAGCCGGGTTGCTCGTAGGAGAACGGGTTGACCGTGGTGACGCTGTTGCCGAATGCATCCTTGACCGTCGAGGTGCCACTCACGTAGTTGCGGCTCTGGATGTTGGCGCCCAAGCCGACTTTCCAGCTGTCCAGATCGCCCGGCAGGCGATAGCTGGTGAACAGCTTCAGCAGGTGTTTCGGCGTCTGAGAACTCAGCGGCTTGCCACGGTTGGAGGCAGTGCCGGTTTTGACCTGTTCATTGATGTTGAAGGTGTAGCCGGCGCCGATCTGCCAGTTTGGCAGCAGTTCACCCGTGATTTCAGCGTCGAAGCCCTTGCTGACGATCTTGCCGGCGGCTTCATAGCAGCAAGGGTTGCCGACGACGGCTTCAGAGTTGAGCAGCATGGCTTCGTTTTCGCGCTTGGTGTAGTACAGCGCCAGCGAAAGGTTGGCCCTCTTGTCGAACAGTTCTGCCTTGGTGCCGACTTCATAGGTATCGCCAGTCATCGGCTTGAGCGAGCTGTGGTCGGTACCCAGGTAGTTCGTCTGCGGGATATAGATCTGACTGTAGCTGGTATACACCGACCACTGATCGTTGACGGTGTAAACCAGGCCGCCGAATGGAGTGACCACACCGCTTTCCTTGCCGCCGGTGGGGTAGACCATGCCATCGGACGGGGTGACGCTGGTGATGTTGTCATCGTAGTCGGAGTAGCGCGCACCGACGATCAGCTTGAGTGGCTCGGCCAGTTGAGCGCGCAGGGTGGCGTAAGCGCCGCTCTTGCGCTGGTTCCAGGCTGGGAAGTTGATATACATGCCTGGCATGGCGCCTTCAGGCTGGCTGCCGATGTTGTTGTCGGCCGGGTTGACCGGGATGTTGGCCATGCCCAAGCGGTACGATTCGAAGCCGCGGCGCGTCTCCTGGTGGTCAACGCCGAACAGTACCTCGTGTTCGAGGCCGAAGGCCTGAAAGCGGCCCGAGACATTGGCGTCGTAAAGGTCCTGGTCGATGTTGTAGTTGCGGCCCCAGCGGGAGAACAGCGAGCCTCGTCCGGTGACGTCGTCGATTGTCCCGGTAGCCTGGCCGATATTCTGCGAGATGTCCTGGTGATAGCGGGTGTAACTGCCGTTGGCTTTCCAGTTCTCGTTGAAACTGTGTTCGAGCTTGACGAAAATTTCGTTTGTTTCGTAGTTGGCTGTGGACCAGTCGGCGGCCAGCGACGTGTCACGGGACAGGCCGATATCCTCACCGGTGTTATAGCGCGGCAGGCCGCTGTCCCAATAACCCTTGATCTTGCGCCATTGATGGCTGCCGCCGAACGTCAGCAGGGTGTCATCGGTAAGGTCGGCTTCGAAAATGCCGTAGTAGATTTCTTTCTTGCTGTTGGTGGTGTCGTAGAAGTAGTCACGGTCTTCTACCGCGAACACGCCGCGGCCACGCAGCCTGCCATCGAAGCCCAACGGGCCGGTCACATCGACTTCCTGGCGGTAGTTGTCCCAGCTGCCTGCCGAAGTGGTTGTCTTGAGCTGGTTGTGAGCCAGCGGCTTCTTGCGCACCAGGTTCAGTGTGCCGCCCGGTTCGCCGGTGCCACTGAACAGGCCATCGGAACCGCGCAGAATCTCGACGTGGTCGTACATCGCCATGTCCGGGAGCGACTGGTAGTTCTGCTGGCGAATCCCCGGCGCGCCGCCATCCGTCTGGACGCTGGTCACTTCGAAGCCGCGCGAGTAGAACTTGGTGTCGACACTGTTGCCGCCAACCACGGTGACACCGGTCAGCTTGTCCAGTGCCTGTTCCATGTTGGTGATGCCCTGGTCTTCCATTCTCTGGCGGGTCAGCACCGACACCGATTGCGGTATTTCGCGCAGCGCCACCGGCGTCTTGCCGCCCACCGAAACCGCACCGGTCGTGTAGGACCCGGAATTCTCGGTCTGGTAGCCCAGTCCAGCGGCGGTGACCGACGTGGAGTCCAGCTGGATCTGATGTGCGTTGCTCTCCATCGGTGCCAGCAGGGTGACGGTGTTTCCGTCGACGTTGTAGCGCAGGCCCGTACCCTGGATAAGGCGTTTCAGTGCGTCGATGCTGTCGATCTCCCCCTTGATCGCGACAGTTCGAACATCCTGCACCGAATCCGGGCTGTAGAGGATCTGCAGTTCAGCCTGTCTGCCCAGCGCCTGCAGCGCCGAAGACAGTGGCTGGGAGGGAATGTCCAGCTTGACCACTTCGGCCTGCACTTGGCTGGCGCAAGCCATCAGCAGGGCGGTACTCAGTGCCAGCAAGGGTTGAGGCGAGGGACGTGTGGGCAGTGCTCGGCTGCCGGCTTTCGATGTTCTGTTGCGCATCTGTTGCTTCCGTAAGTGCTGGAGTTATCAATGAGAATTATTCTTCTTCAATGTAACGTTGCCCTGAGGCAAAACCGGAAAGATTTCTGCATAAAAAGAAAATGTTCTGGCCACAAAGGGCCGGCATGTGGCGGCGCTGAAGAAAAATGAGGAGGTGCCTTCAAGCAGCGCAGCGCGGGCGGGTGCCCGCGTGCGCGCTGTCGGTCAGGCCAAGGCAGCCCTTTCGCTATGCACCTGGCCGGCATGCAGGCGTACCAGCTGGTCGGCGATGTCGAAATAGCGGTCATCGTGGGAGATCACGATGATCGTCTTGCCCAGGCGTTGCAGCTCAGGCAGCAGTTCGGTGTAGAACACCCGGCGGAACGTCGGGTCCTGATCGGCGGCCCATTCGTCGAACACCAGTACCGGCCGTTCGTCGAGCCAGGCGTTGACCAGTGCCAGGCGTTTGCGCTGCCCGGTAGACAGGTCGGTAGTGGTGAAGCGGCCGTCACGGATGTCCACCTTGTGGGCGATTTCCAGGCGCTCCAGGTAATGTCGTGCGGTATCAGGGATCTGCCTGTCGTCGAGCAGTACGTCGTCGAACAGGTAGTAATCAGCGAAAACAGTGGTGAACAGTTGCCGATAATCGTCGCGGTCGCGGTCGGTGATGGCCTGGCCGTTGACGTTGACTTGGCCTTGCTGGGGCACGTAGAGGCCCAGCAGCAGCTTGATCAACGTGGTTTTGCCACAGCCGTTCTCGCCGACGATGAAGGTGATTTCGCCCTGTTTGAAACTGAGGTTGACCGGGCCGAGGTGGAACGGCTGGACACCTTCACGGCCGGCGAAGGTGAAGCTGACGTCCTTGAGCTCCAGGGTGTTCACCTGCTGGCTGCGTGGCGCATTGTCCTGCAGCAGCAGGTGTGGCTCTGGCGACGAGAACTGCTCGGACAGCTCGGCGATGCGGCGGAAGGCGATCTGCGCGCGGCTGACGATCGGCAGGGTGCCAACCAGGTGTTCCAGGGGGCCTTTCATGTACAGCAGCACCAGCACGAAACCGCTCATGACCGAAGCGTCGGCCGCGGGCCACAGTGTCTGCAGCCCCAGAGCCATGCCGATCACCACGAAGAACAGCATGGAGCCGAGGCTTTTGGCAATGACGAACGTGTTGATCGAGCGCATCTGGATGCCACGAATTTCGTCTGCCGTCTGGCAGATGCCGTCACGGTACATGCGCTGGCGGCGCGGGCGATGAATGCGCAGCTCCTTGGCGCCTTCGGCGATACCGTGGTAGTGCTTCTGCAGGCGATCCTCCGCGTCTCGTGCCTGGTAGAAACCGCGAATGCCGCGGGCCCTTGCCAGGTACTGGACAATGGTGCCAAGTGCCAGGGCGACCAGCATCATCATGAACATCGGCAGAGAAAGCACGGCCAGATAACCCAGGCAACCCAGCGTGACCGTGAGCGAAATCGCCAGGGGAGCGAAAGCGAAGGCGAAATCGCTGATGGTGTCGACATCATGGGTCAGCACCGGGATCAGGCGGTGGCTGCGAAAGCGTTCTATCTGCTCGATCGGTGCCGACAGCACCTTCTCGCCCAGCTGCTTGCGTAACAGCGCGATGATGTGCTGACCAACATAGTTGGTGCCGATGTCAGACAAGATGGTGCTGGTCAGGGCCAAGGCACACAGCCCCGCGAAGCCCAGCACCAGGCCCGGGCCGAAACCGCCCTGGCTGTGCAGCCCGTTGTTGATGGTCGCCAGCAGCGCGGTAACACTGAGGCCGCCGACCATCCCCAGGATGATCGACACCAGCACCACTGGCCAGAAGGGCTGGAGCAGGGCCAGCAGTTCGCGCACGGCCCCGCGGGGTTGAATGCTCATCGAAAGATTCCCGTTATCAGACGCTGGTCGAGAGCAAGGTAATGCTCAGGCTGTGGTCGGCAGATGCTTGCAGGCCGACGCCGATGAAGTCGTGGATAGTTTGCGAAGGGGGGATCGGGCTCATGGTTGCGGTTCCTTGGATGGTGGGTGGGGGCGACGCAGGGGCGCCCCGGGTCCTGCGCAAGTACACCGATAGGAACGAGCCGGGCAGGGGAGAATTTACCGCCTGGCGGCGCCTCAGAGCTCCCGTGCTACGCGGAAGCCGAGCCAGTCGCCGCGGTTATTGGCGAAGGCGTTGTTGCGGTTGCCCGAGCGGGAGAAGATCGGCGCTTCGCCCCAGTCGTTGCCGCGGATGCTGACCAGCTTGCACGCGCTGTCTTTCCAAGCGCTGCCGTCGGCGGGGGCACCGTTGTAGTTGTCGTGATAGCAGTCGGCTACCCATTCGTAGACGTTGCCGTGCATGTCATACATGCCGAAGTTGTTGGGTGGGAAGCTGCCCACCGGCGAGCTGTAACTGAAACCATCCTTCGGGCCGTAGACGTTGGCGTTCTTGCTGATCTCGAAATTGGCGTCGGGTTCGAAAGGGAAGGCACCGACGCTGCCGCCGCGTGCGGCGTATTCGCGCTGGGCCTCACTGACCATGCTGTAGCGCTGGCCGGTTGTTTTCGACAGCCAGGCCGCGTACTGCTCGACGTCTTGATAGCTCATGCACACTGCCGGCTGGCGAGGGCCTTGCTTGTAACTGGGTTTGCTGTTGGTGCAGCGCCTGCCTGGGCGGTCATCACCGTCCGGAACCACGAGGCCGGTCGCCTTCTGGTAGGCCGCCCACTCACCGGCAGTGACCTGGAACCGGCTGATGGCGAACGGTTTGGCGAAGGTCACCGGGTGTTGCGGGCTTTCGTCGTCCTGCCGGCCCATCTCGTCTGTCGGGGTGCCCATGGTGAAGGTCCCCGCCGGGAGTATCACCATCTCCGGGCAGAGCGTGTCGCAGTCGCGGAACACGGTGCCGGGTTTGTCGCCGGGCGTCGCGGCCAGTGCGGGCAGGCTGCAGGCCGCCAGCAGCGCGGCCAAGGTCAGGTGGTGCAGGGGTACGGTCATGGGTGAGCCTTGTTCAGAGTTGCTGGGTTATCAGGGCCATGGCCCGGTCGATCTGCTGTTCGTCATTGAGCAGGCTGGGGGCCAGGCGGATCACCGGGCCGACGTCGCGGTATACCGCGTCGCACATCACCTTGTTGCTGGTGAGGTGGGCGGCGATGGCGTCGGGGTTGCGATCCTTGATGCGGAAAAACGTGAAGCCTGCCGAATAACGCTCGCTGCGCGGTGTGACCAGCTGGATCTGGCGGTGCTCGGCGAGGCGCTCCTTGAGCAGGCTGTTGAGCTGATGGATACGTTGCTGCACCTCGCCTTTGCCGAGTTCCAGGTGCAGCTTGAAGGCTTCGCTGGCGGCCCAGCGGTGCTCGAAGGCGTGGTAGCCGCCGGGGGTCATGATGGTGGCGAAATCTTCGTCGCGGGAGAAAGTGGCGATGGTCGGGGTGAGGTGCTGCATGCCGGTGGAAGCCGCGCAGATGATGCCGGTGCCCCGTGGGCCGAACATCCATTTGTGGGTACCGGCGATGAAGTAGTCGCAGTTGAAGTCGGCGAAGCGTGCGTTCTCCACGCCGAAGCCGTGCACACCGTCGACCACGTAGAGGATGCGCTCGGCCTCGCTGCGGTTGCGATTGTGCTGGCGCACCAGCTCGCCGATCTCGCCCACCGGCAGTTTGACGCCGCTGCCCGAGTGCACCCAGGTCATGCCCAGTACCCGGGTGTGCGGCTGGATGGCCTTGTCCAGGGTACTGAGCACCTGGTCGGTTGAAACCGTCCAGGGGTTGTCGAACAGACGGATCTTGCGCACTGCCGTGCCCTGGCGCTGGCTGCGAAAAGCCAGGGTCTTGTGGGCCGAGTAGTGCTCGTGTTCGGTCACCAGGATTTCCTGACCGGCGCCCACTTGCAGGCCGCCGAAGATCATCGCCAGGCCTTCGGTGGTGCTGCCGGTCAGGGCAATCTGGCGTGGCTTGACGTCCAGGTAACGCCCGGCCCACTCGCGCACTTCGTCCTCGCGCTGCCATTCGTACTGGCTCTCCCAGTCCATCAGGGCGGCGGGGTTACGGTCGAGGTCGGCGCGGTGGCGGTCGATCGCCGCCTGTACCGGGCGCGGGTGGGCAGTGACCAGGAAATTGGCGAAGTGTGCGATCTGCGGGTCGAGCGGGAACAGCGTGCGCAGGTTGCGCCATTTGTCGGCGCCGCTCAGCGGTTTGCTGTCGGCCGCCAGGGCCTGGGGTAGCAGCGGCAGGCTGGCGGCCAGCAGGCCGGCCTGTTTCAGAAATGTACGGCGGTTGCTCATGGTGGGCACGGCTCAACGGTTGGCGACGGGGCGGGCGGACTTCTGGACCTGGTCCCAGACCCGCAGGAAGTTGCCCGCCCACAACTTGGCGATGTCCGCTTCGCTGTAGCCGCGGGTCAGCAGTTCGGCCGTGACGTTGCGGATCTCACTGACGTCCTTCCAGCCATCCAGGCCGCCGCCATCGTTGAAGTCCGAGGCGATGCCGACGTGGTCGATGCCGACCTTCTTCACCGTGTAGTCGATTGCATCGACGTACTGCTTGAGGGTTGCCTTGGGCTCCTCTTCGAGGATGGCGTACAGCGAGCTTGCGTACTCGCCGAACCGCGCCTCGGGCCACACGGTGATCACCGCGTCACCTGGCATCAGCGCATTGGCCAGGCCCTGCAGCGGTTGCAGGTCGAAGCGCGCACGCAGGGCATCAAGCTTGTCCACCACCGGCTTGGTCAGGGGCTTGAGGTACTGGCCAAAGCCCACCACCTGGATCACGCCACCGCTGGCGCCGATCAGCTGCATCTCTTTGTCGGACAGGTTGCGCGGAATGTCCACCAGGGCGCGAGGCGCCGAGTGCGAGGCGACCATCGGCGCGCGGGTCAGGCGGGCCACGTCTTCGAGTGCAAGCGTGGACATCTGCGAGACGTCGATGATCACGCCCAGGTCGTTCAGGCGCTGAACCGCCTGTTCACCCAGCGGGGACAGACCACCGAGGGCGTCGGTGGTGTCGTTGAAGAAGGGCAGTGGCCGCGAGGAGTCGGCCCAGTCGTTGTTGCCGACATAGCTGAAGCCGAACATGCGCATGCCGCGCGCGGCCCACAGGTCCAGTTGTGAAAGGTCATGCCCCAGCGGGTAGGCATTAAGCATGCTGATGAAGATGGCGAACTTGCCCTCGCCGTTGAGGCGGCGGAAATCATCTGCGCTGTAGGCGATGCCGACCTGATTGGGGAAATCTCGAACCATGCCGGTGATGATCTTGTAGCGGGCTTCCTGCTCTTGCCTGGCTGCATCGACGAAACCGGGGGTGGGGCGGTGCGGGGCATTGGCGCCGTTCCAGATTTCCGGCCAGCCGAACACGGTGAGCGCCGCGCCGGACAGGCGGCCGCGGTTGGCCTTGACCAGGTCGAACTGGCCTGGGCCATCCTTGTCGGCCTCGTGGCCGGCACTCCCCAGCGCCAGAGGGACGGTCACGTGGCTGTCGAACGAGAGCATGTGTTCATGCAGCGCGTCGGCCTGCTGCACGATCGCCAAGGGGTAACCGGCGTGCAGGTCTCGCCAGTAGAAGTAGCCAGCAGCACTGCCCAGGGCGATCGTCAGGGCCAGGGGCAGGCCAATGTACAAGGCTTTGCGGGAACGGGTCTTGGTCATTGCCATCTCGTAGCGCAGTGGGTCGGGTCGCACTGCCGGCGCTTGGGGGCTGCCAGGCAGGGCTTGGGTATCAGGTGGACGAACAACCAGGCGGCAAATTTATCGCCGCAGCCGGGCGTGTGGCGGCGCGCTAAATTTCGCCGTGTGCACAACGTTCTAGCCATGGACGGGCCGTGCTCCATGGCCGCAATGAATGCTCAGGTAGTTGCAATGACGATTTCTCGACGCGGGTTCATCGCCGGTGTGGCATTGACGGGCGTGGTGGTGCCCGGTGCGCTGTATGCGCAGCGCGTGCAGCGCCAGCGGTTCGACGAGCAGTTTCCGGAAACCCCGGGCGAAGCGGTTGTGGAGCTCGCCGATACGCCGCTGCAGCGTCTGGGCGACATATTGCGTGGCATCTGGCGCTGGACCCCGCATGGCAGCGACGCCGGGGTGCAGGGTTTACCGGCGGGTGAACTGGAGTTGTTTCTGGACGTTGCCCAAAGTGGTCGAGGCGTGCGCGGTTACCTGGATACGCCCGAGCGCCTGCGCGGTACTGAAGAGCCGCGCTATCGGGTGGTCGGCGACCTGCAGGCAGACAAGCCTGGCACGTTGCGCTGGCGGCTGTTTTCGACGCAGCCGGGGCAAGCGCGGGCCTTGTATGAGTGCCATGTGGTGCTCGACGAGGTCTGGGGCGGGTTCGGCAATGCCGGGCAGGCGACACTCAACGGGCGCATCGCCCCGCTTGATCGCGCCTTGACCTTGCCGGTGCAGGACAACCAGTTCCTGGCACTCAAGCGCAGCTTCCCCGAGGCCCGCGAACGCACGCCGCTGTCGCCCGCCTTGCTGGCTGTGCTGATCGAGCCGGAGCATCGCCTGTTCCACCAGCTGTGGCATGCCTCGCGTGACAAGTGGCACAAGCTGGCAAAGGACAAGCAGGGGGCTTTGCGTGGCCTTGGCTGGCAGCCGGGGCCGCGTGACCGCGAACGTGATGCGCGCGGGCGACTCAAGGACCGTAATGGTTCGGGTGAAGACTTTTTCTTCATGCACCGGCATATGCTGCGCGCTGCCCGCGCGCTTCAGCCGTTGCCGTCGTGGACGCGTTTTCCGCTGCCGCAGCCGGAGCTAGAACGCGACCGCGCCGGGTTCGCCCGCTATTTCGACAACCATGACGGCAATGCCTTGCCGCCGACCTGGCTGGCGGCGGGGGATGCGGCCTATACCCAATGGGTGCGCGATATCAAGACGGCCGATACCTTCCACGGCAACTTCCAGGTCTGGGAGTCGAAGTACAGCGACCCGGACTACCTGAGCACGCTCACCCTCGGGCAGTTGGGCTCGGAGATGGAACTGGGCCTGCACGACTGGCTGCACATGCGTTGGGCCTCGGTGCCGCGTGACCCCTCCAGTGGCCTGCCGGTGCCGATGGCGCGCAACCCGGAAGATTTCGCCGCGCGCTGGTTCGAGGCGCAGAACGACTTCCTCGGCGACCCGTTCTCGTCTCACTGCAACCCGGTGTTCTGGCAGTTTCACGGCTGGATCGATGACCGCATCGAGGATTGGTTCCGTGCCCATGAACGCGTCCACCCGGGGCAGGTGCGGCGCCTGGAGGTCAACGGTGTGCCGTGGTTTGCGCCGGGCCCGTGGGTGCAAGTAGCCGACCCGTGGCTGGGGCCCGATACCCATGGGTGTTCGACGGTTCCCGGGCTGCGGCCGGGGCGCAGTGTGGAGATGGACCCGGAGACCATGAAGCTGGCGCTGCGCATCATCTTTGCTGACGACGACCTGTTTGCCAGGCTGCGGCCAAAAGTGCCGCAACGTCCCTGGTATGCACGCAATCTGAAATTGGCCACCGACAAAGCCTGAGCCGGGGTGTTGCAAGGCCCTGTATCTATCCTGCAGGGCCTGTTTTGCCTGGCCTCAACGTTCGACCTGCCAGCCACCTCCAAGCGCCTTGTACAACGCCACGCTGCCCTGCAGTCGGGCCAGGCGCAACTGCGCTTGCTGGTCCTGGGCCAAATACAGGGTGCGCTGGGTTTCCAGCACGCTGAGCAGCGTCTCGGCGCCGGCGCCATACCGCTGCTGCGCCAGGTCAAAGGCCTGACGCGCCTGCAGCACTTCCTCGTCCTGCCACTGCCGCTGGCGCTCCACACCCTGGATGGCGTTCAGGGCTTTTTCGACATCGGCGAAGCCGGCCAGGATGCTGCTGCGGTAGCTTTCCAGCAGCTCGTCCTGCTCGGCTTGGGCCAGATCGCGCGACGCGCGCAGGCGGCCGTTGTTGAAGACCGGTGCGGCCAGGCCGGCAGTGAGCGTGTAAAAAGAGCTATCGAGCACCTGGGGGAGCGTGTTGGCGCCCGTGCCCAGGCTGGCGCCTAGGGTGAGCTTGGGAAGCATCGCCGCCCTGGCGACCTGCACATTGGCATTGGCGGCGGCCAGGCGTGCTTCAGCGGCGGCGATGTCGGGCCGGCGGGCAAGCAGCTCGCTAGGCACGCCGCTGCCGATGCGTGGCCACTGCAGGGTAGCGATTGCCTGGCGGCTGGCGGGCAAGGCCTGAACCGGGTCACCGAGCAGGGTGGCGAGGGTGACGCGGTTGTCTTGCCTTTGCTGCTCCAGTAGCGGCACCTGGCGTTCCTGGGCGGCCACCAGGCTGCGCTGCTGGGCCAGCTCCAGGCGCGTGGCCGAGCCTGCGCGCTCGCGGCTTTCGACCAGGTTCAGCACGTCACGCGCGTTGCGCAGGTTGAGGCGCGCGATGCGCAGTTGTTCTTCCAGGGCCAGGCCCTGCAGGTAGCTGTCGGCCACGGCGCTGGTCAGGGTGAGCTCCACCGTCTGGCGGTCGAAGCGGCTGGCGTCGAGGTCGTGCAGTGCACTTGCACGTTCTGCGCGCAGGCCACCCCAGAAATCAAGTTCGTAGCTGGCCGTCAGTTGCATGGCGTAGGTGCTGTAAGTCGGCTCGCTTCTGCTGACATCCAGCGCGTTATTGCCACGGCCGTGCAGCAGGCGCTGGCGGCTGCCGTCCAGGCCGGACTGCACTTCGGGCAGCAGCGGTGCCCCGGCGATCACGGCGCGAGCCTGGGCCTGGCGCACCCGCGCCGTGGCGGCGGCAAGGTCATGGGCATTGCGCCGGGCACGTTCGATCAGCTGGTCCAGCTCGCGGCTGGCGAAGGTGCGCCACCAGTGCGCCGATGGCGGGCCGGCTGCGGGCAAGGCAGTTTCACCTTGCCAGGCCTGCGGTGCTGCGATGCCGCTTGTGGGGGCGGGTGGGGTTGTGCAGGCGGTGAGGCCCAGGCAGAGGGTCAACAGACTGATGCGGCTTGGCAGGGTCATGGCTCATTCGCTGGTAAGGGCTTTCACCGGGTCGAGGCGGGCGGCCTTGCGGGCTGGCATGAAGCCAAACACGATGCCGGTGACGACGGCGCAGGTGAAGGCGCCGAGGATGGCGGGCAGGGCGAAGGCTACGGAGACGTTGGCCAGTATCAACCCGCCGCCAATCGCCACGGCCAGGATGATGCCGGTCACGCCGCCGACCATCGACAGCATCACCGCCTCGCTGAGGAACTGGCGCAAGATGTCGCGCTGGCGCGCACCGGTGGCCATGCGGATACCGATTTCGCGGGTACGCTCACGCACGGTCATGAGCATGATGTTCATCACCCCTATGCCGCCGACCAGCAGCGAGATCGCGGCGATTGCCCCCAGCATCAGCGACAGGCTGTTCTGGGTGCGAGCCTCGGCCTGGATCAGCGCCGCGTCGTTGGTCAGTTCGAAGTCGTCCTTGCCTTGATGGCGCTTGCGCATCAGGCGGTCGATGGCCGCTTCGGTCTCGGCCACGCGGGCCGAATCAGCGGCCGCGATGATCACGTACTCCGGGTCATGGCTACCGAACAGGCGCATGGACGCAGCGGAGTAGGGCACGACGATGCGCTCGTCACTTTTCTGGTCGCCGGAGCTGGCGCCCTTGCCGGCCAGGATGCCCACCACCTGGAATGGCACGTTGCCAATCAGCAGGTATTCACCCAGCCCGTCGCTGCCCGTGGGCAGGAGCTTTTCGCGAACTTTCTGGCCGATGACCGCAACGGCGGCACCACTGCGCTCGTCGGCCTCGGTGAAGAAGCTGCCTTCGACCACGGGCCAGTTGAGGATCAGCGGAAACTCGACGTTGTTGCCGCCCACATAGAACTTCTGGTTGTTGTTGCCGTGGCGCACCATCACATCGCTGCCGATCACCGGCATGATGCGCTTGACCTGTGGCAGCTCGGCAATGGCTGCTACGTCATCGAGGGTGACGATGCCGCCGGGTTCGCGCAGCGTCGCATGGCGGCCATTGAGGTAGAGGATGTTGGAGCCGAACGCGGCCATCTGCGCCATGACCTGGCGCTTGCTGCCTTCGCCCACGGCCAGCATGACCACCACCGAGGCCACGCCGATGACGATGCCGAGCAGGGTCAGGGCGGTGCGGAACCGGTTGATCCACATGACCCGCCAGGCCGCCTGCAGGGCTTCGAGCAGCTCGCCCTTCCATGCACCGCGCTGGGTGGCAACCTGGTCCAGACGCTGGCGCAGGTCGTTGGCCTGCAGGCCTTGATGGGTATCGAGGGGGGGCTGGTCGGCGGCCGAGTCGCTGATCATCAGGCCGTCGCGGATTTCCACCACCCGGCGCGCGCGGGCGGCCACTTCCCGGTCGTGGGTGATCAGGATGATCACGTGGCCCTGGCTGGCCAGTTCGTCCAGCAGGGCCATGACTTCGGTGCCGCTGTGGCTGTCGAGGGCGCCGGTCGGCTCGTCGGCGAGGATGATATGCCCGCCGTTCATCAAGGCCCGGGCAATCGACACCCGTTGCTGCTGGCCGCCGGACAGCTGGTGCGGGCGGTTGCCGGTGCGGCTGGCCAGGCCCAGGCGCTCGAGCAGGGCGGCGGCGCGGGCATGCCGTTCGGGCGCCGGGGTGCCGGCATAGATGGCCGGCATCTCGACGTTTTCCTGGGCCGAACCCGACGGTATCAGGTGATAGCCCTGGAATACGAAGCCAAAGGCCTCGCGGCGTAACCAGGCCAGCTCGTCGCTGTCCAGCTGGGCCACGTCCTTGCCCGCGAACAGGTAATTGCCGGATGTGGGGCGGTCGAGGCAACCGAGGATGTTCATCAGAGTCGACTTGCCTGAGCCGGACGCGCCGACGATGGCGATGAACTCGCCGGGGTGGATGCTCAGGCTGATGCCGCGCAGCACCTCGACCTTGGGGCTGTCGATGCCGCCGTAGGCTTTGCGAATGTCGCGTAGTTCGATCAGGGGCGCTGACATTCAACCTCCACTGGCCAGGGGGGCGCCAATTACCAGGCGCTCGCCTTCCTGCAGGCCATCGAGAATCTGCACCCGCAGGCGGTCGCTGAGGCCAACGCGGACCTTGCGTTGTTCCAGTTTGCCGTCCTGGCCGAGCACCTGGGCCAGGCGCAAGCCTTCGCTATCGCTGTCGTCAAGCGCCGCCAGCGGCGCGGTCAGCACCTGGCTGGCCTGGCCGGCGACGAAGAACACCTGGGTGGTCATCTCGGCCATCAGTGCACCGTCGGGGTTGTCAACGTCGAGCAGCACGGTGTACTGCACGACCTGGCTGCCAGTGGTGCCGCTGGTAGCGCTGGCTGGGCCACCGCCGCCCTGGCTGGTCAGCGCCAGCGGCTTGGGCGGGATCGGCAGGATCTGGCGCACGGTGCTGTTCCAGCGGCGCTTGCCGCCGGCAAGCGTGGTGAAGTAGGCGGTCATGCCCGGTTTTACCTTGCCGATATCGGCTTCGGACACCTGTGCCCAAACGGTCATCGGCGAAAGCTTGGCAATGCGCAGGATCAGTGGCGTTTGCTGCTGGGCGTTGAGCGTCTGACCTTCACGGGCGTCCACCGCGACCACGGTGCCGTCCATGGGCGCATAGATGCGTGTGTAGCCCAGTTCGGCCTCGTCGCTGCGCAGGCTGGCCTGGGCCTGGCGGATCTGCGCCTGAAACATGTCGATGCGGGCCTGGGTCACCTTGAGCTGGGCGTCGGCTGCCTGCAGGTCTTCCTGGCGGGTGGCACCTGCCGCTGCCAGGTCGTGCTGGCGTTTGAGCACTTGCTGGGCCAACAGATACTGGGCGCGCTGTTCTGCCAGCTGCGCCTTGAGGTTGTCTATCGAGAAACGCCCGGCATCGAGCCTGGCCTGCTGGGTCGAGGGGTCGATCTCCACCAGCAGCTGGCCTTTGCGCACCTCGTCGCCGGCCTCGACATGCAAGGTACGGATCTGCCCGGACGCCTGGGCGCCGACGTCGACATAACGGCGGGGTTGCAGGGTGCCAAGGGCGGTGACGCTGCTTTCGATGTCGGCGCGGGCGACTGTGACGGTGCTGACCGGCAGCACACCGAAAGGCAGGCTTTTCCACGCCAAGAGGCTGCCGAGCGTCAGCAGGCCTAGGCCGCCAAACAGGAGGCGCCGACGGGTGTTGGGTAATCTCATGCAGACTTCCAGCCAAGGGTGGTGGCCACACGCAGCCTGGTCGAGGCGCGTACGGAGGTGCCAGTTAGACGAAGGCAAGTGGGGTGGATTTAGGGGAAGGCAGTCAGTGAGTTGCTGAGAATAATTATAATTTGTAAGATCGCACGCTGATATCATTCAGACCTCGTCCCGGCCAGACAGGACGCCCTCAGGTGCCGTCGTGGAACATTACTATCGCGAACTGGTGAGTTTTCTTTCAGCCCGCCTGGGCAGTCGCCAGGCAGCTGAAGATGTGGCTCACGATGCCTATCTGCGGGTGCTGGAACGCACCGATGCACAGCAGATCGAGCACCCACGCGCGTTCCTCTACCGCACGGCGCTGAACCTTGTGATCGACCGCCATCGGCGCCACTTGCTGCGCCAGGCCGAGCCGCTCGAAGTGCTGGATCTCGATGAGCGCTGGCATAGCCCGGCACCCACGCAGCACATGCAGTTGGACCAGCGCCTGGCCTTGATGCAGAAGGCACTGGACGAACTGAGCAAGCCCTGCCGCGACAGCTTCCTGTTACGCAAGCTCGATGGCCTGTCACACCAGCAGATTGCCGATCACCTGGGCATCTCCCGCAGCCTGGTGGAAAAGCACATCGTCAACGCCATGAAGCATTGCCGCGTGCGCATGCGCCAATGGGAATCCTGAAAAAGCGGTGAAAGGCCGGTGAAAATTCTGTGTGCTGGCAACTTGATTTCTAGATGTTTCACGACAACTATCTAACTTGACCCCTCCAAGTGTTCAGCCTTGGTGGTTGCCTGTTGCTGGCGCAGTTTGGTCAGGGAGCGTGCCCTATCTACCTGACTGCCCAGGTCCGACAATGACCAACAAGACCCTGCGCATCCTCATTGCCGACGAGCACCCGTCCCAGCGCTTGCAGCTGGAAAGGCTGCTCAATGGCCTGGGCTATTACCGGATCGCTCCGGTCGAGTGCTTCGATGAGTTGCAGCGCCTGGTGCACTGCGCGCTGCAGCCGTTCAACCTGCTGGTTGGCAATATCGAGCTGGCCAGCCATGCCGGTGTCGACCTGGCACGATTTTGCCGGGTCAGCACGCAGATCCAGCATGCCCTGCTGTACCACTCCCGCCAGCTGAAGGTGCCTGCCGTACCGCAGACCGAGCGCCAGGCGGTGAACGTAAGCCTGCCGCAGGTGCCAGACAACGAGGCGCTGGAGTCTTTCATGGCGATCATCGACGCGCCGGTAGTGGTCGGCAAGCTGGCCTTGCCGCCCGGCCTCGCCAGCGGCGGGCCACCGGCCTACCCGCGCAGGAACTTCGCCCACACCGTGTTCAGCCGATAGCGGGGGCGGGCAGGGCGGCGAGTATTTGCTATCCTCCTGCCCTTTGCCGATTTGCGGACCCTTGTCATGACTGCCATCGATACCGCTCGCCCGCCCCGGTTCAGCCGCGGCGACCACCGGACCCTGGGCCTGGCGGCGCTGGGCGGCGCGCTGGAAATCTACGATTTCATCATCTTCGTATTCTTCGCCCTGACCCTCAGCCAGCTGTTCTTCCCGCCAGAAATGCCCGAGTGGCTGCGCCTGCTGCAAAGCTTCGGGATTTTTGTCACCGGCTACCTGGCCCGGCCGCTGGGCGGCATCCTCATGGCGCACTTCGCCGACCACCTGGGGCGCAAGCGGGTGTTCAGCTTGAGCATCCTGATGATGGCCCTGCCGTGCCTGCTGATCGGGGTGATGCCGACCTATGCCGACATCGGCTACGCGGCGCCGCTGATCCTGCTGGGGCTGCGCATTCTGCAGGGCGCCGCAGTCGGGGGTGAGGTGCCAAGCGCGTGGACCTTCGTTGCCGAACATGCCCCGCACGGGCGGCGCGGCTATGCCCTGGGCTTCCTGCAAGCCGGCTTGACCTTCGGCTATCTGCTGGGTGCGCTGACCGCCACATTGCTGGCGCAGGCCTTTACCGCGCAGGAGATTCTCGATTACGCCTGGCGTTATCCGTTTCTGCTGGGCGGGGTGTTCGGTGTGATCGGTGTGTGGTTGCGCCGTTGGCTGAGTGAAACACCGGTGTTTCTGGCCTTGCGCGAGCGTCAGCAGCAGCCGGTGAAGTTCCCGTTGCGGCGCGTGCTGGGGGAGCACCGTCGGGCGTTGATCCCGGCAGCGCTGCTGACCTGCGTGCTGACCTCGGCAGTAGTGGTGCTGGTGGTGATCACCCCGACGGTGATGCAGCAGCGTTTCGGCATGACCGCCGGGCATACCTTCGCCTTGAGCAGTGTCGGCATCGTCTTCCTGAACATTGGCTGCGTGCTGGCCGGGCTGCTGGTCGATCGCCTGGGCGCCTGGCGTGCGCTGATGATCTACAGCCTGCTGCTACCGCTGGGCATCGGCGTGCTTTATGCCAGCCTGGTAGGGCAGTGGGGCCTGACCTGGCTGGCCTATGCGCTGGCAGGGCTTTCGTGCGGTGTGGTGGGTGTGGTGCCGTCTGTGATGGTCGGGCTGTTCCCGGCCGAGATCCGGGTGTCGGGCATTTCCTTTACCTATAACGTCGCCTATGCACTGTGGGCCAGCACCACGCCGTTGGCGTTGATTGCACTGATGCCGTGGAGCCCGTGGGTGTGTGTCGGGTTCTGTCTGATCATGGGTACTGTCGGGTTGCTGACAGCGGTGTATTTCGGGCGCCGCGAGCCATTGGCGTTCGCGGCCGAACCCATGCCGATCATGTGTGGTGACAAATGACACCCTAAGTGTTTGCGGGTGGTGAGGCAGACTTTCAGGTGGAGGCTATTGGAATAACCTATTAGCCAAATTTAACCTAGAAGGTTAATTTCTCATGGAAAAGAGAACGCCTCATTGCCCGCTGGAGCGGGTATGGGCATTGATTGCGGCGGGGCGCATTCGCACGACTAGCACCGCATTGCAGGGTGCTCAGGCTTTTGGAATGGATTACCCATGCATGCTCGAGGTCATCATGAGTTTGAAGCGCACGGATTTCTACAAGAGCATGACCAGCCATGTCGATCACCGAATTTGGCAGGATGTGTATCGTCCACAGACTGCACGGGGAAGCGTTTACCTCAAGCTGTCCGTAATCGACGACGTGCTCATCGTGTCTTTCAAGGAGCTGTGATCATGAGATGTCCTATTTGCGGTGGTGCGGAGCTCGCACCTGACACCCAGGATATGCCGTATTGCTACAAAGGTGAGTCGACGCAGATCCCTGATGTCAGTGGCGATTATTGTTCTGTCTGTGGCGAGTCTGTACTGAGCCATGATGAGGCCATGCGTGTCAGTAACCTGATGTCGGCTTTCAACCGTCAAGTGAATGCTATGGCGGTCGATCCTGGATTCATCACCTCGGTGCGCAAGAAATTCGATCTGGACCAGCGCGAGGCTGGGGAAATTTTCGGCGGAGGGGTGAATGCTTTCTCACGTTACGAAAATGGCAAAACCAGGCCGCCAGTGGCTTTGGTCAAACTGTTCAAACTGCTGGATCGTCACCCCGAACTGTTCGAGGAAGTCAGGACTGCCTGACACCGCACATACAAAAAAGCCCCCTTACCGCGAGGCCAGGGGGCTTTTTATTGCCGCAGGGGCAGGGCTTACATGTTCGGGTAATTCGGCCCACCTGCGCCTTCAGGGGTAACCCAGGTGATGTTCTGGGCCGGGTCCTTGATGTCGCAGGTCTTGCAGTGCACGCAGTTCTGCGCGTTGATCTGGAAGCGCTTGTTGCCGTCTTCCTGGGTGACCACTTCGTACACGCCCGCTGGGCAGTAACGCTGCGCCGGCTCGTCGTACAGCGGCAGGTTGCTGGCGATCGGGATGTTCGGGTCGGTCAGTTTCAGGTGGCAGGGTTGTTCCTCTTCATGGTTGGTGCTGGAGAGGAATACCGAGCTGAGCTTGTCGAAGCTGAGCTTGCCGTCCGGTTTCGGGTAGTCGATCTTTTTCGAGTCGGCCGCGAGTTTGAGGCAGGCGTAGTCCGGTTTGGTGTCATGCAGGGTGAACGGCAGCTTGCCGCCGAACCAGTTCTGGTCGACGTAGTTGAACGCGCCGCCGAGCAGCGGGCCGAACTTGTGCAGTGCCGGGCCGAAGTTGCGGCTGGCGAACAGCTCTTCGTGCAGCCAGCTGGCCTTGAAAGCATCGACATAGGTGTTGAGGGCGTCGCCGCCCTCGCTGCCTGCGATCAGCGCGTCGGCCACGGCGTCGGCCGCGAGCATGCCCGACTTCATGGCGGTGTGGCTGCCCTTGATCTTCGAGAAGTTCAAGGTACCCAGGTCGCAACCGATCAGCGCACCGCCGTTGAACACCATCTTCGGCAGCGAGTTCAGGCCGCCTTTGCAGATGGCGCGGGCGCCGTAGCTGATGCGCTTGCCGCCTTCGAGGTACTGCTTCATCACCGGGTGATGCTTGAGGCGCTGGAACTCATCGAATGGCGACAGGTAAGGGTTGGCGTAGGACAGGTCGACGATCAGGCCGACCACCACCTGGTTGTTTTCCAGGTGATAGAGGAACGAGCCGCCGGTGTTGTCGGCGCTTACCACGTCCAGCGGCCAGCCAGCGGTGTGCACCACCAGGCCCTGCTCGTGCTTGGCCGGGTCGATTTCCCAGATTTCCTTCAGGCCGATGCCGTAGTGCTGGACGTCGGACTCGCTGTCGAGGTTGAAACGCTTGATCAGCTGCTTGCCGATGTGGCCGCGGCAACCTTCGGCGAACAGGGTGTACTTGGCGCGCAGTTCCATGCCGGGGGTGTACAGGCCGTCCTTCGGGTTGCCTTCACGGTCGACGCCCAGGT
>Ga0213824_1000491_pt1 | contig 29621 bp, 25 predicted proteins | sample MC6MC0906MG_FD_179892 | JGI IMG/M metagenome (GOLD analysis project Ga0213824, IMG submission 179892) | Enriched soil aggregate microbial communities from Iowa State University, Ames, United States - MC6-MC0906-MG | ecosystem: Environmental > Terrestrial > Soil > Unclassified | place: USA: Iowa...
ATGCGGCAGGCGTGCCGGTTACTGCCGTTCGATACAACGGCATGATTCACGACTACGGCTTACTCAATGTACTCGCCCAGGTTCCCAGCGTCCGTGATGCGATGAGTCAAGCCGCTCAGGCGATCAAGCAGCACCTGGAGTAATCGCAAAAATCAGTCGAAGACAGCCAGTCAGATAGCGAATGCTACTGCTCCGCTTGGCCTCCATGTATGAACTAGGCAGCAAGCGGAGCGCACCGGCCCCGGAGGGCCCAGAGGCGTGCGGAGGGGAAACCCGGAGGGCCGCAACCTAACGAGGCCAGGCTGCGGTTTACGACAGCCGCCCCATCACGAGCACGTTCAGTTCTCGTCTTCCTGTTCATTGGCTTGATCGGCTGTTCGCTTTTTCAGGTGTCGATGTAGCGGGCTGATGGAGATGAGCGCCGGTCGGATCGGTGATTTGAATGACATTGCCATGCTGCCAACCATCCGCCTTGGGATCAGGCGCAGGGATTTGAATGTCAGCCCGCTGAGCTTTCGTTTTTGCCGCATCCACTCTCAGACGCTGATTCCGCTGCTCGACCATCGTTGGATCAGCCTGGCCATCTGCTGTGAACCCCATCATCAACTGCGGGACGCCCACCGGTAGGGCTTTGTCCTGGTCGGTGTGCCACGTGTGCCATGTCTTCCCATAGGTATGCGCAAGCCGTTTCATCAGCGCATGTTCAGCAGGTGCAGGAATACCTGGTGCAATCAACTGACCGGACGAGACTTCATACCCATGGCTGTGCCACATCGCCTTCTCCTTCGCCGGCAGACCAGCAAACAGCTTCTCGTCGATGATGTACTCGATACCCATGATCTTCGCTTCCTCGGTGTTACCGTCGAAGATGACGCACTGGATTACATCCTCATTCAGGATGGAGCAGTAGTGATGCGCTTCCATCTGCACATCAGGATGTCCGTTGTAAAAGTGGAAGCCATCCAGGTAGGCATTGATAGCCTCAATGGGCGGCTTGGCCTGCAAGGTCGCTGCCCCGGCTTCTAGCAATTGGGTCTTGGCTGATGCGGGTCTGCCGGGTGTCTCCACAGGCGACTTCGTCTCAGGAGCAGAGCAAGCCCACAGAAGACTACAGGCCAGGGGAAGGGTTATGAATCTGATGAGTTGTGGCATGAGAGTGGCTCTAGTTAGTGTCCTCAAAGGACAGCCTGGGCCAGCAGAACGGACAATTCAGAAGACAAACGGCCTGGGTCGATGACGAATTCCATACAAAAGAAAGCCCGCTGCTAGGCGGGCTAATGGGAGCTTCTATCACACATAGGGATAGGGCGAGTGTTGCCTAGGTGTCGTGAAAATTGGGTGAAAGAAAAGTCCCGCCAATGTCATCACCGGGATTCCCTCAATGCAGGGCCAGTCATATGTACGTGAGTCTGCGAGAGAGATATGCGACGGTTCACTTCGTTGAATCTTGAGTTCACAAAGGGCAAGCGGAGCGCGCCGGCCCAATGGGCCAGAGGCGTGAGCATGGAAACCCGGTAGGTCCACCCCAGGGCGACGCCAGGGGTCGGTTCACGACAGCCTTCCTAAGACTGGGCAGGCCCAGTTGAACTCTCGGCGCGGGGTGATCATCATCGGTGGATCGATGATTCACTTAGCGGAATCGTTGACCAGTATGGATGACGTAAAGGCGTACCTCGAGCGCCGTGTCCTGGTGCTCTACGCCGGAGCTATGGCGGAAACTCTTCCCCAGGGCCAAGTCCCGGAAAGGGGAGTGGACAGGGATAGGGCAGCCAAGATTATTCGTGGGTCTTTAGGTGCAGAACAAGACTATGCCAAGGCTCGAGAAGCGATTCATCTGTTACGCAGCATCCTGCATCCAGGTGTCCCTGATGCAGATGTTGTTGATGAACAACTGAAAGCACTGGATGAGCGCCTCTGGAGTCGGGCGTTGATGTTGGTCGAAGAGTATGAGGACACTATCGTTGGATTGGCCTGTGGGTTCACGCAGCATTTAGAAGCGCAACCGCGAGGTATGTACAGCGCTGTCTATGACAAAGAGCTTCTTGACGGGCTGTCTGGATTGCAGGCGTTGCCTTTGTTGCGGCCTTGAGCTTCCCCTCTATGAAAGACAACGGGAACGTGGCGCATGTGGTAATCGTTTGGCCCCGCCTGCTGATCCACCAGCGAGATCTTGCTCATTGGTGGATCAGCTCTACCCCCTAGTTATCCACCAAGGTACGCATCACGCACTCGTGGGTTAGCCAACAGATCCGCGCCACTTCCCTGCATCACGATCCGGCCATTTTCCAGCACATACCCTCGGTCAGCTAGGCGTAAAGCTTGGTTCGCGTTCTGCTCAACCAGGAAAACGGTAACCCCATCGTCCCGCAACTGCTCAACGATCTGGAAGATCTGTTGGATGATGATCGGGGCCAGGCCCAGCGAAGGCTCATCCAGCAACAGCAATTTGGGTTTGCTCATCAGCGCTCGACCGATGGCGAGCATCTGCTGCTCACCACCAGACATGGTTCCAGAACGTTGGCTGAAGCGCTCACGAAGACGCGGGAATAGCTCGAGGACTTTCTCTAGCTGGGCGTTAAAATCAGCCTTGTCAGTGAAGAATCCGCCCATGGCCAGGTTCTCTTCTACAGTAAGCCGAGAAAACACTCGGCGACCTTCCGGCACCACGGCAATGCTCTTGCGCATGATCTCGCTAGAGTGGCTGGTGGTCAGTTCCTCACCTTCATAGCGGATGCTGCCTTTCGTGGCCTTGGGGGCGCCGCAGAGGGTCATCAGCAGTGTCGACTTCCCAGCTCCGTTTGCGCCGATGAGCGTGACAATCTCACCCCGATTCACCTCAATGCTCACATCGTACAGCGCCTGAATCTTGCCGTAGTGGGTCGAGACATTCTCAAAATGCAACATGATCAGGCTTCTCCCAGGTAGGCTTTGATGACGTCAGGATTGACCTTGATTTGCTCTGCCGTGCCATCAGCCAAAGGAGTGCCTTGGTTCACCACGTAGATGTGATCAGAGATGCTCATCACCAGGTGCATGTCGTGTTCAATGAGCATGACGGTTACCCCTTCATCAGCTCGCAGAACGCCGATCAACGCTTTCAGGTCTTCCGTTTCTTTTGGGTTCAATCCGGCAGCGGGCTCATCCAGCATAAGGAGGCGAGGCTTGGTCATCATGCAACGAGCGATCTCGAGTCTGCGTTGCTGACCGTAGGCGAGGGTGCCCGCTGGTCTGTTGGCGACATCCAGGAGGTCTGTGCGCTTCAACCAGCTTGCGGCGAAGTCCATCGCTTCAGCTTCTTTTCTCCGGAAATCAGGCGTTTTGAACAGGCCTGAGAAAAAGTTCGTGTTCAGGTGCCGGTGCTGGGCGATGAGCAGGTTTTCAATCGCGGTCATTTCTTTGAAGAGGCGGACGTTCTGGAAAGTCCGGACTATCCCCTTGGATGCGATGGCATGGCCAGGCAACCCTTGAATCGGTTCGCCTCCCAGACTGACGGATCCAGAGGTCGGCTTATAGAAGCCGGTGAGGCAATTGAAGACCGTAGTTTTGCCGGCGCCGTTGGGCCCTATCAGGGACACGACCTTTTTTTCCGGTACAGTGAGCGACACGTTATTGACCGCCAGCAGACCACCGAAGCGCATCGAGAGGCCACTAACCTGCAAAATAGGATTACTCATCGCGCTTCTCCGCGATTGCTCGATTGGATGAAGTTGGTGGGCTCTGTGCCAGCTTTGAGCGGGTCGGTGTTACGTGATCCCAAGGTCATGTGAGGGCGTTGCATTGGAAGCAGACCTTGCGGGCGCCAGATCATCATCAGCACCATCAGTGCGCCAAACATAAGCATCCGGTAGTCACTGAACTCACGCATGAGTTCGGGCAGGAGGATCATCACGACTGCCGCCAAGATCACGCCCAGCTGGGAGCCCATCCCACCCAGGACGACAATGGCCAGGATGATGGCCGACTCGATGAAGGTGAACGACTCGGGCGTTACCAGGCCTTGGCGTGCAGCGAAGAAGCTGCCGGCGAATCCTGCGAAGCAAGCACCAAGCGTGAAAGCAGATAGCTTGATGACTGTCGGGTTGAGGCCTAGCGCCCTGCAGGCGATCTCATCTTCTCTCAAAGCCTCCCAGGCACGCCCAATTGGCATGCGCAACAGGCGGTTGATGACGAACAGTGCCAGCAGCACAAGGAGAAGGGCAACCAGGTAGAGGAACACCACCTTGCTGACGGAGTTGTACGGCAGGCCAAAAAACTCATGGAAGGTTTGCATACCTTCTGCAGCACGACGCTCGAAGGTCAGGCCGAAGAAGGTGGGTTTCTCAATGTTGCTAATACCGTTTGGGCCACCCGTGATATCTGTCAAATTACGCAGGAAGATGCGAATGATCTCGCCGAACCCCAGTGTGACGATGGCCAGGTAATCGCCCCTCAAGCGAAGGACAGGGAAGCCCAGCAGGAAGCCAAACGTAGCAGCCATCAGGCCGGCAATCGGAAGGCAGATCCAGAAGCTCAAGCCATAGTAGTGGGACAGGAGCGCGTAGCTGTAGGCGCCTACGGCGTAGAAGCCGACGTAGCCGAGGTCGAGCAGGCCGGCAAGGCCAACCACGATGTTCAGGCCCAGGCCCAACAGCACGTAGATCAAGATGAGGGTTGCGATATCGACAGCCCCCCGGGTGCCGAAGAACGGCCAGGCTAATGCCGCCAAGATCAAGCCCAGAATGATCCAGCGCTGAGTTTTCGGAAGGGTCAGGAAATTAGTGACGTTTGGGGAGATAAGCTGCGAGTTGGAGCGGCCCGCGAACATTGCTTGCCACTGCCCGTTGAAGAGGACTCTCAGGAACATGAGTGCCGAACAGATCGCGATTACCGCGAGCGTTGTCGAGCCTTGACCTTGGACTTCTAACCGAATACCGACAATGGATAGTTTCAAGCCGAGAACCGGAAATGCGACCGCCCATACCAGCAAGGCGCTGAAAATTGCTTGCCTGAAATGCTTGCTCATACCTTCTCAACCTCTGGGCGGCCAAGGATGCCGGTGGGGCGGAACAGAAGAACCATGACCAAGAGGCCGAAGGCGACGACGTCTTTGTATTGGTCTCCGAAGATGTTTGCGCCAAAAGCTTCAGCAACTCCGAGAACAAGGCCACCGAGCATCGCTCCAGGGATACTCCCGATACCACCCAGGACGGCTGCAGTGAACGCCTTTAGTCCGACGAGGAAGCCGGCATTGGGGTTAATCACGCCGTACTGCATGCTCAACAGCACCGCTGCTACGGCGGCGAGGGCGGCACCGATGACAAAGGTCAGGGCGATGATATTGTTGGTGTTGATCCCCAGCAGGTTGGCCATCTTGATGTCTTCAGCGCAGGCGCGGCAGGCGCGGCCTAGTCTAGAGCGAGAAATGAACAGTGTGAGGACTGTCATGGCGATCAGAGTTACGGCGAAAACAAGGATCTGCATGTATGACAAAATGATCTCTGTAGATTCAGTTGATCCGAACGAGAATGAGCCAGGTATTAAATTGGGGATCGATTTGTCTTTCGAGTCTTGGGATAGCAGAACCGTGTTCTGTAAGAAGATTGACATGCCAATTGCGGAGATGAGAGGGATCAATCGATTGCTATTGCGCAGAGGCCTGTAGGCTATTCGTTCGATGCTATAGCCATAAGCACTGGTGACGCAGATCGTCGCGATGAAGGCGACGGTCATCAGGATCGGAAGGGAGTGGATGCCCATCATTGCTAGGCCCGCCAGGGCTATGAAGGCAACGTAGGAGCCGATCATGTACACCTCGCCGTGGGCGAAGTTGATCATGCCAATGATGCCGTAAACCATGGTGTAACCAATCGCGATAAGTGCGTAGGTACTACCCACAGACAGCCCATTGATCAATTGCTGTATGTAGTAAAACAATTCGCTCATCACTGACTCCTGCCCGATTGCACATAATGCATCAGGCAAAGTTGAAGAAGGTGAAAGATCCCTGCCCAAGATTAGGGCAGGGAAGATGAGGCAGCGCCTATTGTGTGGCCAGAGTTTTAGTGCCGTCGGCGTGCCAGTCATAAACTACAAAGCTGAAGTTCTTCAGATCACCTTTTTCATCAAATTGCAGCGTTCCGATTGGGGTGTTGAAACTTTCACCTCGGATTGTCGCAGCAACCTTCTCTACATCAGTGCTGGCGGCATCACTGATACTTTTCGCCAGTACTTGTACCGCTGCATATGCAGGAAGTACAAAGATACCGCTTGGATCCGCTTTCGCATCTTTGAAAGCTTGTACAAGAGACTGGTTTGCGGGGTCTTCATCGAAGGCTTTTGGAAGGGTTACTGAAAGCCCTTCTGCCGCCGAGCCGGCAATGGCAGTGAGCTCTTTATTCCCAGCCGCTTCAGTACTCATAAATTTAGCATTGACTCCTCGCTCACGTGATTGCCGCAGAATCAAGCCAAGCTCTGGGTGGTAGCCGCCAAAGTAAACCAAGTCAATGTTTTGTCGTTTAATCTTAGAGATTATAGCCGAGTAGTCTTTGTCGCCGGCATTGATACCTTCGAACATAGCGACGGACTGACCCTGTAGTTCCAGGTTGCGCTTGACCTCCGATGCGATGCCTTCGCCATATTGTTGTTTATCATGAATGATGGCGATTGACTTCGGTTTGATGTGCTCAAGAATATATTTTGATGCTATTGGCGCTTGTGCGTTGTCCAGGCCTATTGTTCTGAACAACAACTTATAGCCTCGATTGGTGATCTCAGGATTGGTCGACGCGGCAGTTATCATCAGGACGCCTTCATCCTCGTAAATGTCGGACGCCGGTTGAGTTGAGCTAGAGCAGACATGGCCTACAACAAATTTGATCCCATCATTAACTACCTTGTTAGCGACCGCGACGGCTTGCTTAGGATCGCATGCATCATCATAAGGTACAGCTACCAGTGTTTTGCCAGCAAATTGGCCAGACTTATTCAGTTGTTCAATCGCCATTTTGGCGCCGACAGATTGCATTTCTCCGAACTGGGCCAACTGGCCGGTAGCGGGCCCAACGATTGCAATCTTGATGGTGTCGCCGGCAAAGATCGTTGTGGCTGATGCACTGAGAAGGGCTCCTACCATCACATTGCGCACAATATGATGTTTACATTTATTAGTGCTATTTTTCATTACCATCTCCGATGTTTATTGTGTTTTTCGGGCAGCAGGTTCGCATAGCAAGATTTTATTATTTTTTCGGAATCCTTAGGCCTACAATAAGCATTTTCCGAGCAGAGCGTCTACCCTGTTTCTCTTAGGGTGTTAGCGTCAGGGCCGCCTCGTGACAAACAAGGCCAAAATTAAAAAAGGGCAACATAGAAACATTGCCCCGCTTAAATTTGTTCAGTAGTTTACCGATTGGTTGCTAGCTACCAACTCTGGAGGGCGTGCCAGCCTCCTTTTATAGAGCAGTGTTAGCATCACAAACCAGAAGGGCACCAGTGCTAAGCCTTTGGCGGTGTCGGGCGACAGCGCGAGAATAAAGATAATGGCCGCAAAAAATACCAGGCACAGGTAGGCCATTGGTACGCCGCCCGGTAATTTAAATGTGGATTTAGAATGCAGGCTTGGTTCTTTCGATCGATATTTTATATAAGCGAACAAAATCATTGCCCATACGAAAATGAATAAAATCGCGGAGATGGTCGAAAGGATGGTGAAAACTTGCATCACAGAAGGCGATACAAATAGTAAGCACAACCCCGCCGCCATGACTGAGCATGAAAAAATAAGGCTGCGCACCGGTACAGAAGTCTTAGATAGCCTGTTAAAGAAGCTTGAGCTCTGTCCTGCATTTGACATTCCATACAGCATGCGGCTGGTTGCAAAAACTCCGCTATTTGCTGCTGACATCGTTGAGGTAATAACTACCAGATTGATGATCGCCGCTGCAGCTGGAAGCCCGGCCATAATAAACAGCTCTACAAATGGGCTTTTATCACCAGAAATCTCCCCCCAAGATGAAACCGAAATGATAGTGCTCAAGGAAAGAACGTAGAAAATTAGTACTCGCACAGGTACAGCGTTGATTGCTTTAGGAAGTGTTTTTGTGGGATCTTTCGCTTCGGCTGCAGTAGTCCCAATTAGCTCAATGCCGCCAAAAGAAAATATGGCCATTTGGAAGCCGGCTAGAAAACCAGCCAGGCCGTATGGGAAAACTGCGTTTTCCTCAATCAAATGCCCAAGAGAAGCTCGAATGCCAGTTTGAGAAACGTAAGAGGTTGCTATCATAATTACGCCAGTGGCAATTAACGACACGATAGCTACGACTTTTATCAATGCAAACCAAAATTCCATCTCGCCGAACATTCGAACTGCTACGAGATTTAGCGACAATATAAGTGCCAGTACGGAAAATGCAGGGATCCAAGCAGGTAGTTCAGGGAACCAAAGTTTGAGATATCCACCGACGATTGTGCAATCTGCGATTGCGCCAACCACCCAGGTCATCCAATACGACCAGCCGATAAAGTATCCGGCCCAAGGGCCGATGTAGTGGGTGCAAAAATCCGTGAAAGATTTAAAGCTGAGGTTTGAGAGTAGTAGCTCCCCCATTGCGCGCATTACGAAGTAAAGAAAAAATCCAATTATTGCGTAAGTTAGAATGATAGATGTGCCGGAAACGCTGATAGTTTTCCCTGCGCCCATGAAAAGGCCTGTACCTATCGCGCCTCCAATGGACATAAGTTGAATGTGGCGGTTGGTTAGCCCGCGATTTAAACTGTGTTCTTTTTGTTGGACTATAACAGACATAGGAAATCTCTATATAATCATTGTGTAAATGACTTCTTGTCCTGTTCGAATCTACACGACCCACAGGCCTTGCAGACTGTTTGCTGCAGGGCGCGTGCACGAGGTGGCCTGATCAGACAAAAAATGTCATTTTCAATGTAAAACCAGTCATGGCTGGTCAGCTCAGGAGGAGGCAGACGGTTTCGATCTGCCCCCTATCCATCGAGTGGAGATCAGGGAGTAGGTCGCATTACACCCAAATCATCACGTTTCAGTGGATATTTCTGAGTTAGGAGGGGAGCACCAGGTGCTGTTAGCACAGTCTCGCCGTACTTCCAGTTAGCCGGGGCGATGGCAACATATCGAGCGTACCCCCCAGCACCTCCCAGCGGTTTGGCGAATCCGATAGAGATAAGAGCTCCAGCCTCCGGAACTTTATCAAGGTTCGTCACGCCCTCAGCCTGCGCAAAGTTGTTGTGCATGAGCCAAGCTTCGCCTTCAGCGTTGGGTGTTGTGTCAGTGTCGAGTGGCTCGTGACCGTGCATGAGTATCTTTCTGTCCATGTGCAGAAATTTTAACGCGGAGAGGCTTACCCCTGGAAACGGCGGTTTGCGATATCGTTCAAGGTCGTCCCACTTTTTGTACCAGTCGGAACGCACCATGACTACGGAGCCAGCGGGAATCCGGCCATGTTGTTTTTCCCAAGCATCAACGTCAGAAACCTGGAGGTGGTAGCCAGGGTCTTTTGCGACCTGAGGTGCGATGTTGATCACAACAAGAGGTCGAACGCTCATGGTCGGGGGGAGGTCGCTAATGGTAGCGCCGTATTGGTTCCAATGCGAAGGCGGATCCAGTTGTGTGCCGTACTGATCGGTGGGGAGTACGTAGGCGCTGGCTACAAAGCCGTTTTTTTCATAGGTGAATGCTTCACCTTTATTAGCCATTCCAGGCACGTCTGATGCTGCAGATGCTGCCTTGAATGTAGCATTACCGAAGCCCGGCCACACGGCCATGTGAGGCTCAAAAGCATGAGTCAAATCAATGTACTTAGCGGGCTTTATTACTTGGTCGTATGCTTTCCATAACATAAGGTCGTCTGAAGCGACCGTGATCATGCTTGATCCCAAACCCATGCAGACTGTAATAATTTTTAGAAACCCATGGCTCATGCTTACTCCTCCTAACTTATTAGTAATTACGTATCTAGGCAGAAGAGCTTTGTTGCACAACTTTTTTATTTTTAGTTGAAGGCAGCGCAGTCGCTGCCTTTAACTATTGCGGTCTTACAGAGAGACGCGACGGTAGTCGGCCAGCAGCCTGCAGATGGTGGCATTGAAGCGACCAGCATCTGCACCGTCGATGACTCGGTGATCCCAGCTCAAGCTCAGAGGGAGCTCCAGACGCGGCGTGACTTCGCCGTTACGGATGGCCACGCGTTCAACCATGCGGCCAAGGCCCAAGATGGCCACTTCCGGCGCATTGATGATCGGGGTGAAGTAGCTACCGCCGATGCCGCCCAGCGATGAGATGGTAAAGGTGCCACCCTTCATATCATCGGAGGTCAGCTTGGCTGCACGAGCCTTCTCGGACAGCTCCGACATTTGCGTAGCAATCTGTCGGATGCTCAGACGGTCAACACCTCGAATCACCGGTACAACGAGACCGCCAGACGTATCGACTGCGAACCCGATATTGTAATACTTCTTCAGTACCACCTCATCGCTATCCAGGCTCGAGTTGAAGATTGGATGCTGCTTGAGAGCCACCACAACTGCCTTCATCACCAGAGCCAGCAGCGTCAGTTTCGGCTTCACCCCGGCGTTGTTCTCGGAAACACGGAACTGCTCCAGCTCAGTGATATCTGCTTCGGCATGGTTGGTCACATGGGGGATGGTGACCCAGTTACGATGCAGGCTCGCGCCGCTTATTTTCTTGATCCGCGACAGCTTATCGCGCTCGATCTCGCCGAACTGTGCGAAGTCGACATCTGGCCACGGCGCCAGATCCAGACCTGACCCGGACGAGTGAGACTGGCCTGGTTTCTGGCTGGCCAAGGTTCTGACGTAGCCGTGAACATCTTCCTTCGAGATACGCTTTTTCGGGCCGGTGCCGATGATGTTGAACAGATCGATGCCGAGCTCCCGAGCCAGTTTCCTGACCGAAGGAGAGGCGTATGGGAAGCTGCCCGCTCCGGCATTGAGGTTGGCTGGCGTCGGCGCCGGGTGAATAGCCACCGCTGGCTGCACAGGCTTTGGCTGTTTTTGGGCAGCCTGAGGGGTAGGCGTGCTTGCAGCCTCAATCACTGGGGATACGGCCTCAACGGGGACAGAGGCCTCAGCCGGTGCTGCACTCTCCTGACCGGCCTGAATTGCACCGATCACCATGCCTTCACTAACGCGATCACCCACGGTGATTTTCAGCTCGGTGACCAGGCCATCGTGGGAGGAGGGGATCTCCATCGATGCTTTATCAGTCTCCACAACCAGCAGGGGTTGGCCAGCGCTGATCTTCTCGCCAACCTTCACAACGATTTCAATAACCTCGACGTCCTTGAAGTCGCCGATGTTAGGGATCTTAATTTCTTCCGCTTTGCTCATGAGGCACTCCACGTAAACTATTTTTTGTTAGCAAGACCAGGAGGCTGATGCGCTGGCAGAAATGTTGTATTCATCAATCGCTTGCTGGCATACCTCGCGGGCGATCTTCCCTTCGTCTGCGAGTGCGGTAAGGGCCGCCAGGACGATGTGAGGAGCATTCACTTCGAAGAAGTCGCGGAGGGCCTCGCGAGTGTCGCTGCGTCCGAACCCATCAGTGCCCAGGACAACGAACGGAGCCTTGACGTGCGGAGCGATCAGGCTCGGCAGAGCACGGACGTAGTCGGTGGCAGCGATGATAGGGGAACTCTCGGGCAGGGACTCTTCGACGTGGCTTACGCGCTTCGGCTGAGTTGGGTTGAGCTTGTTCCAGCGTTGGATTTCGCGGGCTTCTTTGGTGAGCTCCGAGAAGCTGGTGACACTCCACACCTCAACAGCAATGTTCCACTTCGTCTCGAGGATCTCGGCGGCGGCAATGACTTCGCGGAGGATGGTGCCCGAGCCCAGCAGTCTGACCGATGCGACCTGGCCAGTACCTACCGACTTCGAGTACAGGTACATGCCGCGAAGCACATGGTTATGGGCGGTAGCCGGCAGATTTGGTTGGGCATAGTTCTCGTTCATCAAGGTGATGTAGTAGAACTCGTCGACACCATTTTCCAGCATCTGCTTCATGCCGTGATCCATGATGACTGCCAGTTCACCTGCAAAAGCAGGGTCATATGCACGGCAATTCGGAATCATTGCGGCGATCACATGGCTGCTGCCATCCTGGTGTTGCAGACCTTCACCACCCAGGGTTGTCCGGCCAGCCGTAGCGCCCAACAAGAAGCCACGTGCGCGTTGATCTGCAGCTGCCCAGATGAGGTCGCCTACACGCTGGAAACCGAACATCGAGTAGTAGATGTAGAACGGCAGCATTGGGACGCCGTGCACGGAGTAACTCGTAGCTGCGCTCACCCACGAGCTGATAGCGCCGGCCTCGCTGATGCCTTCCTCCAGAATCTGACCGTCGACCGCCTCACGGTAGGAGAGAAGGGAGTCGATGTCCTCAGGTTCATAGTGTTGGCCAACGCTGGAGTAAATGCCGATTTGCTTGAACAGGCTTGCCATACCGAAGGTGCGTGCCTCGTCGGCTACGATTGGCACGAGTCGACGAGCGAATTCTTTGTTCTTGAGCAGGCCAGACAACATCCGCACGAATGCCATCGTGGTGGACATTTCTTTGTCGTTCGCTTCCAGCGCGAATGCGCCGTAGCTTCCGAGCTCTGGTACAGCAACAGCCGGAGCCTGGGTGTTCCTGGAAGGCGTGTAACCGCCCAGTGAGTCCCGACGAGCACGCAGGTACTTCATTTCCGGGCTGTCTTCAGAGGGCTTGTAGTAGGCCAGTTGTTCAACTTCAGCGTCGCTGATCGGAAGATTCGCACGGTTGCGAATACCGATGAGGTCTTCGTAGTTGAGCTTCTTCTGTTGGTGGGTGGTCATCTTGCCTTGGCCGGCTTCACCCATGCCGTAGCCCTTCTTGGTCTGGGCCAAGATAACGGTGGGTTGCCCTTTGTGCTTCGCGGCAGCAGCGTAGGCCGAGTAGATCTTCACCATATCGTGACCGCCACGCTTCAAGCGGTCGATCTGCTCGTCAGTCAAGCCTTGAGCCAGGTGCTTGAGCTCTTCGTTCTGACCAAAGAAGTGCTCTCGGTTGTACTGGCCGTCCTTAGCTGCGAAGGTTTGCAGCTGGCCGTCAACAGTCTTGTCGAACGCCTTGATAATGGCGCCATCTGCATCTCGGGCGAACAGGCCGTCCCAGTCGGAACCCCAAAGCAGCTTGATGACATTCCAGCCAGCTCCTTTGAACAGTGCCTCGAGTTCGTCAACGATACGGCCATTGCCACGCACTGGGCCATCGAGACGTTGGAGGTTGCAGTTCACTACCCAGACCAGGTTGTCCAGGCCTTCGCGAGCGGCGAGGGTGAGCGCGGACATGCTTTCCGGCTCATCCATTTCGCCATCGCCAAACACACCCCAAACGGTGCGGCCTTCTGTGTTGAGAAGCTGACGATTCTGCAGGTACCGCATGAAGCGGGCCTGGTAGATGGAGGTGATGGGGCCGATACCCATGGAGCCGGTTGGGAACTGCCAGAAATCATCCATCAGCCAAGGGTGTGGATAGCTGGACAGGCCTTTAGCGCCGGTTTTGCGAGCAGTGATCTCCTGGCGATAGTGATCAAGGTCGGTTTCGCTCAGTCGGCCTTCCAGGAATGCGCGTGCATAGACGCCCGGGGCGGAGTGAGGTTGATAGAAGACCAGGTCGCCGCCGTGACTGTCATCAGCTGCGCGGAAGAAGTGGTTGAAGCCGACTTCGAAGAGGTCAGCAGCGCTCGCATAGCTGGAGATATGACCGCCCAGTTCGCCGTATGCCTTGTTGGCACGGACAACCATGGTCAGGGCATTCCAACGCATGATCGAGGCCAGACGCTCCTCAGTCGCAAGGTCTCCTGGGTACGCCGGCTGGTTCGATACATCGATGGTGTTGATGTAGGGCGTGTTGAGCTTGGACTTCCAGCCGATGTGCGGATGCTGCATGATTTTGGCCAAGGCATCCATGATCTCCTTGGCGCTGTCGATGCCTTCACTCTGGATGACGGCCAGCAATGACTCGCACCACTCTTTGAGCTGAAGATCATCCGTGGTGGCGGCAATGGTGGAAAGTGACAGGCCTGACGGAAGGAGAGTACCCATTTTAAAACCCTTTGTTCTTATAATCACAAGTTATTGAATGTTCAGGCGATCAATCGTCTTCGGACAATCGTCTGTAACGCTGCCCATGTTGAATACCTTCCACGCACCCGGTGCTTGAAAGTGCATTCTGAATGAAGCCCTCCAGGCAGAAAGGTGTTTCCAGCTGCAGCTGAAGAATGCAGGTGTCAGCACGGTAGAAGTCGCAGGAGCGAACTTCACTGCGGCCCTGCATCATTTCCTTGAAGCGTTTTGCGGATTTATCCGAGTTGCGGCGGAGCATTACTTGAATATAGGTATTCATAGAGCACCTTCGACACTGGCAAGGATTGTCGATATTCAGCGTTTTTTTCTGGCGGCCAAGGCGATAATTATCAGCAACAGAAGTACGATGAAAGTTCGGATTTCTTCAAGGCCGGCCATATCAGTTACCTTTTAATCTAAATGTGTTCCTTCAGCAGACCGCCCAACGCTTCAATACCATTGACAATGGCTGCATCGCTGCTGGTCGAGTAGCTGACTCGAGCGTGGTTGGCTTCCTGATCCACAGAGAAGAAAGTCGCTCCTGGCACATAAGCAACCTGTGCTTCGGGCAGAGCGTGATTCAGCATGAAGTCGGCAGCGTCAAAGCCTTTCGGGAAGGTCAACCAGGTGAACATGCCGCCTGCAGGCTTGGTGTATTGCACCTCGCTCGGGAAGAAGTCATTAATTGCCTTGAGCATGACGTTCTTCTTGCGGAGGTAGGTCTTTCTGATCTCGTCGATATGAGCGTCTACGTCATATTTGTCGAGGTACAGAGACACCGCTTTCATGTTCAAGGTGCTGCACTGAGTATCTGCAGCCAGCTTGAGCAGCGTCAGTTTTTGGACAAGCTCGTCCGACGCGATGATCCAGCCCAAGCGCAGGCCTGGGGCCAGAATTTTCGAGAAGCTGCCCAGGTAGATGACGCGGTTCTCAGTATCAAAGGACTTGATCGCTGGGAGGTGCTCACCTTCGTAACGAATTTCGCGGTACGGAGTGTCTTCCAGAATGATGAGATCATGGGCGTTGGCCAACTCGACCAGCCGCTTGCGGCGTTCCAGGCTCAAGGTCACGCCAGTTGGGTTCTGGAAGTCAGGGATGACGTAGATGAACTTGATGCCCTTGGTGGTCTTGAGCTTTTCCTCCAGAGCCTCGACGTCCATTCCATTCTCATCCATCGGCACTGGAACGTACTGCGGCTGATAGGGGTTGAAAGCGATCAGCGCGCCCAGGAAGGTGGGGTCTTCCGCGACGATTTTATTGCCCGGATCAATCAGCAGTTTGGCGACAAGGTCGAGGCCCTGCTGTCCACCCTGGAGCACCAGGACGTTGTCAGCACTGCAGGTAACACCCTGTGCCGCCATGCGCTGGGCGATTTGCTCGCGGAGGCGAATCAGGCCGTTCGACTCGGTGTATTGGAGCGCTGCCCGACCGTTCTGGAGAATGGCCTCGGCATAAACGTCATTCAGCTGCTCCAATGGAAAAAGCGAAGCGTCCGGATAACCGCCGCCGAACGAGATGATTTTTGGATCAGCTCCAAGCTTCAAAAGTTGGCGGATAGCGGAAGGCTTCACGCCCGACATACGAGTTGCGAAAATGTTTTCCATTGGAGTCACTTGATGTTGAGTGCTTTAGATCTGATGGGGCAACGACCAACCTACCGACAGTGGCCCCACCGCCGTGCTAGACGAGATCAGTTCGACTTTTGGCGAACGATGTCGAGGGCAACGTCTTCAATCATGTCTTCCTGGCCACCGATCAGCTTGCGACGCCCGATCTCAACCAAGACTGCACGCGGATCCAGACCGTACTTGTCAGCAGCCTTTTCGGCGTGCCGCAGGAAGCTGGAGTACACACCTGCGTAGCCGAGGGTCAGCGTTTCTCGGTCAACCCGTACAGGGCGGTCTTGAATCGGACGAACTAGGTCGTCTGCTGCGTCTTGGAGTTTGAAGAGATCGCAGTTGTGTTCCCAACCGTAGTGGTTGGCTACAGCTATGAAGGCTTCCATTGGGCAGTTACCAGCGCCGGCACCCATCCCAGCCAAGGACGCGTCCACGCGAGTGGCGCCGGCCTCAATTGCCGCCACGGTGTTGGCCACAGACAACGACAAGTTTTCATGGGCGTGAACACCGCGCTCGGTGCTGCTGTTCAGGGCTTGGCTGACTGCAGTGAAGCGTTCGGAGGCGCCTTTGACTGTAAGGCCACCTGCTGAGTCGGCGAGGTACACACAGGCCGCACCATAGCTCTCCATTTTCTTGGCCTGGATGGCCAGCGCTTCGGGAGAGGCTGCGGATGACATCATCAAGAAGCCCGAAACGTACATCCCCATCTCTTTAGCGGCAGCAATGTGCTGGGCCGAGACATCGGCTTCAGTGCAGTGAGTGGCGATACGAATCGACTGGATGCCGGCGTCGCGAGCTCGTTTGATGTCATCGATGGTGCCGATGCCAGGCAGCAATACCGTGGTTAACACAGCTCGCTTACAGACCTTGGCGGCTTCTGCGATGTACGCGACATCGGTGTGGCGGCTAAAGCCGTAGGTCAGGCTGGAGCCATTCAGGCCGTCACCGTGTCCTACTTCGATCCCGTCAACACCGGCCTCGTCCAACGCGGCAGCGATATCCCGGATGTGGCCAAGGTCGTACTGCTGACGTACAGCGTGCATGCCGTCACGGAGAGTTACGTCGAGAATAAAGAGCTTAGTCATTGCTACCACCCCAACCGCGAATCGCTACGATATTTTCGGCAGCCTTCAGTGCTGCAGAGGTCATGATGTCCAGGTTGCCTGCGTAAGCCGGCAGATAGTGGGCGGCGCCTTCAACTTCGAGGAAGACGGATACCTGGAGGCCCACGAAAGGAGCCTGGGGCGCGGGTAATCGCAGCGGGGATTCTTCGGTGAATTCCTGAAACTGGACGTCCTGCTTGAGGCGGTACCCAGGTACGAACGTCTGAACTTCTTTGACCATTCGCTCCACGGATTCGCGGATAGCCTCTTTGTTCGTGGAGCGGCACAGGCAGTGGACTGTGTCACGCATGATCAGAGGAGGCTCTGCAGGGTTCAGGATGATGGTCGCTTTCCCCCGCTTAGCCCGGCCTACGCTTTCGATAGCGTGAGTGGTCGTTTCGGTAAATTCATCAATATTGGCGCGGGTACCCGGGCCTGCCGACTTCGAGGCAATCGAAGCGATGATTTCAGCGTATTCCACTACTGCGACATCACTGACTGCGGCAACGATTGGGATGGTGGCCTGCCCACCGCAGGTGACCATGTTGAGATTGTAACTGTCCTGATTCTCTTTCATGTTCACAGTCGGAATCACGAAAGGGCCTACCGCTGCCGGGGTAAGGTCGATCAGTTGGATGTCTTTGCCCTTAAGCACTTCATCATGGTGTCTATGAGCACCGGCAGAGGTGGCGTCGAATACGACCTTAACACCTTCAAATTCCGGAAGACGCAGCAGGCCTTCGATACCTTCATGTGTAATACCCAGACCGTGCTTGTGGGCGCGTTGCAAACCGTCAGACTCAGGATCAACCCCCGCCATCGCGACTATCTCGAGCAGTCGCGAATTACGCTTGATTTTGATCATCAAATCGGTACCGATGTTACCCGATCCAATAATCGCCGCTTTTACTTTTGGCATTATTGTTCTCGCACTAAAAGGGAGGCGTAGTCGAAGGTTACGTCTCGTAACCACGGGGGCATTCCGCTTGGGGCGGGATACCTGCGGCCATCCTAGTGCTGGGTTGAGCGGGTCGTTTGCGACGGATGGCCATTTTTTTCATGAAACTGCCGGTGTCGCGTTTTTTTCTTTCGGACGGACAGGGGTATGCGTAAATCTCCTTACGTATGCCAGGGTAGGCACGAGAAATGCTTGCATTCGATAGAAATCAGAAAACGTTACCTTTCCATCAGGTGCCAAAATGCTGACACAACGCCTGCAGATCCCGGATGACCCATCCCACCACCTTCTGAAGCCATGGAAGAGCTATTCAGATTTTTACCTGGGTTCTAATTATTCGAAATTCCCTCAGGAACACAGGGTTTCCGCCGGCCTCTTGAATTTCCGAATGATTCATGTAGAGCAGGGTGCTCACAATTTCGCTGACCCAAGCGTTCGAGAAACCATCCTTGCCCTGCCGGTTAAGGCAAGTTCGAATTGCATGTGGGGTTGGCAAATCGATGGGGTTTGGCGGGAGCAGAGGTCAGAGGCTGGACGAATGTTGGTGGTACCTTCTGACACACAGAGCCATTGGGAGGTTGATGGAGAGCGCACCATTCTGGTGCTAGCGTTGCCTAACGACACCATCAAGGGGTTACTTGGAGTCAACTGCCCAGCTCGAATTAGCGAAGCGTTCAGACGCCTCGCTGAGGATACATGGCACGATGCTTTCCTAGAACTGATGATGACTAGACTTTGGGAATGCTGCTCGGGCAACGATCCAGCCAATGCCCTGCTTGGCGACGGCCTGCTTATGTCAATTCTTTCCAGTATGCTCAAAAGAGCGGGCACCGACTTGCATGCCAACACGGCTGTTGTCCTGCCGCAGTGGCGAATCAAGAGGGTAGAGCAGTTCGTCGAGGCCAACCTCAACGGAGAAATCTCCATTGAGGATTTGTCGGCAGCCGCTGGGCTGAGTCGCCGCCATTTTTCTAGGAGCTTTCACCAGCAACTAGGGCTCACCCCGCACCGGTGGTTGATGAAGGTGCGGACTGACAAGGCAAAGGCCATGCTAATCGGATCAAACCTTTCGCTTTGTGAAATAGCTGAGGCTTGCGGGTTTGCTAGCCAAAGCCATTTTGCAACCATGTTTAAGCAGCAGACGAACACTACGCCCTCTAGGTGGCGCCAGTCTTACAGACAAAACTAAATACGTAGAGCCTGAGGTGATGGAAATGAATGCTGCGCAAGCTATATTTTCTCGGATCAAAGATGTAACTGCGCCTGTCCAAGACGTATACACGCATGATGAAGTTGATATCGCAATCCTACGCGTTCTTTCTGAGGATGCCAGGATGTCTCAGCGTCAGGTAGCTGCCGCGCTGGGGATCTCAGCTCCCACCGTTAGTGAGCGTATGGCACGCCTAGAGAGGGCTGGCGTCATTAAAGGGTATGCCGCCCAAATAAATTGGGCAGCTCTCGGATATTCTCAAGTGGTGTACCTGACGATATCTGCCTCCAGAGATCATGATATCGCTGAAGTCATGAGGGGGATATGGGCGTTGCCCGAGGCTCAAGAAGTAACACTGATTTCTGGGGATGTCGACCTATTGGTGCAGCTGAGGGTTCGCGATCACTCGCATCTGAGGGAGTTATTGATGGATCAGATTTGGCAGATAACTGGCTTGCAAGGGACTTCAACCCAGATCGCTATCGCAGATATGCCTGCCAAGAACTTCTCGATGGGGATGCTCTCTCAATTGGAGCAAAGACTAACTAAGTCTGGTAAGTTGAGTGGGGGTTGATATGGCCGGATTTCCACTTTTCTACAAAACTCAAGATGTGCGTGTGCATGGCCTTTGCGGCTGGTGATAGCAATGTAGCAGATTTTGATGCAAGCCCTATGTTTCGCACAACTGGTGGCTTTAGTGGGTAACTACGGATCTCCGCTTTTCGGTTTTGAAGCGCGAGTTCAGGCATGATTGAAACACCAAGGCCTTTCTCTACCATCGCTAAGATTACGTTATCGTCTACGGCCTTGATCGTCGAGTGCATGGACGAAGGGGCTTTCTTGAGGATGTCGCGAATTTCTTTTGAGTTGCTTTCGTGCTGTCCAATAAACTCTTGACTAGCAAGTTCCTCAAGCGAAACGTGACAGGGATTGATTGGAGTAAAGGATCCGTTAGTCACGCATACCATTTGGTCGCTGTATAGAGGCACTACGTTGAAGTGACCCGCTGCTGGTGTTGTGACAAATCCTAGATCAGCGTCCCCCAAGCTCAGAGCGCTTAGCACGTCGTCATAGCTTCCCTGATTAACGTGAACGGTCACCAAGGGGTAACTAGCCCTGAAAGTGCTCACCAGCTCAGGTATCCAGGCCACGCTCACTGAGCTGAATGCCGCAATTTTCAAGGTGCCTGTCGATAAACCCTTGAGTTCAGTCGCGTGCTCTATAAGCTTTTTGTGGGCTCGAATTGCTTCCTTTGCCAGAGGGATAAGCGCCTCGCCTTGAGGCGTCAAGTTGGTGCCGGCACGGCCCCTGGTCATCAATGCAAAGCCGAGCTGAGCTTCGAAATTCGCTAGCGCGTGGCTTACAGCGGATGGGGACAAATGCAGGAAGTCTGCAGCCGCTGCCAAGCTGCCTCGTTCGACAATGGCTATGAATACTTCATAAGACGCTAAGGCCATAAGATACCTGTGACACATAGGTGAAAAATATTAATCTGAAAGACAACGCTATTCGCTTTTTCATCGCGCCAAATTTTGCTAGGGTGCCTGACGCAACGTGTAATTGGCGTTGGAAGCGGTAACAAGTATAAGATTCCGCACTTTAACTTGCATATTTTCTGCCTCAATAATATGTTTTAAGATAAAGGCTCGGACTGAGAGATGATAAATCCAAACGAAAAGGCGACGCTGCGTCGCTCGCAAGGCTTTGCTGCCGCAGGTGCATTTGGTTTGCTGCTCGCTGGCACTAATATGACTACGCCACTTCTTCCTCTCTATAATAGTGATCTTGGCTTTACTCCATTGTTGATGTCGATGACTTTTGTTTGCTATGTCTCGGTATTGATTGGAGTTTTGATGGTTTTTTCTAATCCATCCGCCGCTAAATATGCCCCGCAGCTAATATGTACATCGCTGGTCGTGGCTGCCGTGTCGGATTTCTTACTATCGCAAGCGAATGAAGCTTGTATTTTGCTGGGCAGGGGAGTGGCAGGTGTTGCAGGTGGTATTGGCACCGGTGCCGCAGCAGCGCTGGTGGTCACGGCACTGGGAGCGAAGGGGCGTTCGATATCTGCGACAGGGAACTTAGTGGGTGCTGTAGTAGGTACGTCTTTCGGACAAGCCTGCGTGATGATTCTTTCAGCTGATGCCATGCGTGTCACCTTTATAATTCATGGTTCCGCTTGTATGGTTGCTCTCGCGGTTCTTCTGCCGATCCTGTATCGCAGGCGCGAGATCAACAGGTTCTACCTTAAGCAGGTACATATTGATTCACCCTCGGCGGAGATGGCCATACTGCGCTTACCGCTTGCCGTTGGGTGTATAGCCTGGATAGCCATCAGCATTGTCATCGTCTCGTTGCCTACGCTATTTTCAATCATCGGTCTGGACAGCGCTAAGATCGGCGGAGTGATTGCATTGCTGGTGGCGTGCGCTATGGGGCAGCTCTCCAGCCCATGGTTGGCTAAACATGCACCTCGGATTTCAGGAGTGATGGCAATGGCTGTTGGCGCCGGCCTACTCCTCGTCGGTGCCGAAGTACATAGTTCAGCAGTTGTATTGTTTGGCTTAGGCATTCTGGGTGGTGGAGCTGGTGTTGCTTACAGAATTGGGTTGCTGGTAATAACTAAGGGATGTTGCCCATCATTGCAAAGTTCCAGGTCTTCTATCTATTCGGCGGTCACGTATGGTGCTGCTGCAGTAGTAATCCTGCTGGCCGGCGTCGCAGGTAACGTATTTGGGATTTCACATGTAGTCACGGCTCTTTTCAGCGTCCTTGTCTGTATCAAGCTTGCATTGTCTGCCTGGGCACCGAGGTTGAAAGACAGCATGGAGTAACGTTGTCCGTCTCGTCGTGTGGGCCACATTGTGTATCTTGCACTGTGAGTCGAATTGCATGAGTCTGACGATTTCAGGCGATTTGCCCACCTTTCGTCAACCCGCATTCGATGCTCCTTCCCAATAGATGTATCGATACGGCCTTGTCGATGAAACTATGGCCGTTTTGTGAAATGTGATTGCAGTTTTCTCCTTTACACCTGGTGGCGAAAGGGGCTGCAATGATGCGGCATTAGCCACCTAGGCTACTTTGAATCATAAGAATAAAAAGGATGATTTATGGCAGCGCCGAAAGACCTGGATGTGTCGACGTTTCTAGATGATCAGCCCACATCGGGTAGGCAGTGGGGTGTCTTCATACTTTGTATGGTTGTACTAGCCATCGATGGTTTTGACACAACCTCGATTGGGTTCATTGCTCCTGCACTGATTGATAGCTGGGATATCTCGAAGCAGAGTCTCGGGCCTGTAATGATGAGCGGTTTGCTTGGTGTAGCTGTAGGTTGCATTATCGCGGGACCTCTCGCTGACCGTTATGGCCGGCGCCTCGTCATAGTTATTTCAATGCTAATTGTGGGGGTGTGGAGTATTGCCTGCGCCTTCTCGACCGATATCGTAATGCTAAGTGCATTTCGATTCCTCACTGGGCTTGGCCTTGGAGCATCTATGCCCAACGCTGCTACTCTGGTCTCCGAATTTGCTCCCAAGCGACGCAGATCCCAGATGGTCGCAAGTATCTATTCAGGTTTCGCCGTTGGAGCGGCACTTGGAGGTTTCGGAAGTGATGCATTAATAAGCAACTTTGGGTGGGGATCAGTATTCATTGTTGGTGGCGTAATCCCATTGGTTTTCTGCCTGGTATTAATCAGGTATCTTCCTGAGTCTACAGCGTTCCTGCTAAGCAAGGGCGAAGCGTATAAGCCCAGGTTGGTTGAGGCAATTAACAGGCTTCGACCTGGCTTAGCTACGCATGGTTGCAGGATTTATACTTCGGAAGATGTTCTGGCCGGGAGCGGAAGTGTTGAAGCGCTATTTTCCCCAAAATATCTTTTGGGGACTATGGCTATATGGCTGATGCTATTTGTTGGTCTGATCAACTTATACTTGCTTTCCAGTTGGCTGCCGCTCTTAGTTAAAGGCGCTGGAATGACACTAGGTGAGGCTGCTTTGATCGGAGCTATCTTTCAAGCCGGAGGGATATTCGGCAACCTAGCCATCGGTTTGAAGATGGATCGATGGGGACATCACAAGATCGTCGCACTTACAATTCTAGGTGGTGCTATTACTGCCGCAGTGATTGGGTTAAATACACCATCGATGAGGCTATTGATTCCACTCGGTTTTGTGCTGGGTTACTTCGTCAATAGTGCCAATGGCGGTGCTTACGCATTAGCTGCTCAGTTCTATCCTGCTCAGTTTAGGGCCACCGGTGTCAGCTGGGCTACAGGGATAGGCCGTCTGGGCTCTATTACAGGAGCAGGGATTGGTGCAACGATGCTTGCCCTAGGCTGGGGTTTCAGGGAGTTGTTCTTGTTCTTGAGCATTCCGGCTAGCGTTGGGATTCTCGCTCTGGTTATCAAGTACCGTAGTTCACGCAATGCTTCCGCACATGGCAGCGATTCCGCAGCCCAGCTGGGGTAGCAGGCATCGCCTGATGCTGATCGTGATTGTTTGGGCCATTGCTGTTATGGCTTGATACTCAATCTAGAGGGCGGCTCACTTGACTTTGCATAACTACCAAGTTTTTGTGTCAATCGTTGAGCACGGCACGCTCGTGGGCGCTGCTCACCGCCTAAATTTATCGCCATCGGCCATTAGCCACGCTCTTGCCTCGCTTGAGGCTAATCTTGGTTTCTCATTGTTTTTGAGGACGAAGTTAGGAATCAGGATTACAAAAAGCGGCGAGGAAATGCTTGTGGCAGCAAGGAGTGTGCTGGCAGCCCATAATCGTTTGCTTCAACAAGCTGCTCAGCTAGAAGGTCTTGAGGTAGGTTCTGTAACAATAGGTGCCCTGAGCAGCATCTGCGCTGCATGGATACCCGGTATCGTTCATGGCTTCAGAAGCCTCTATCCGAATATAGAGATCTCAGTAGAACAGGGCGGCCTGGACGATGTGAGGACTTGGATAGCCGAGGGTAAGGTGGATATAGGATTTATTACTTATCCGGCTCCGCCTGGCCTTGACTCCGATGATTTATATTGTGATCCGCTCATATGCATTACGCCTAGAGGCTTTAAGTCAGAAGGGGGCGCCTCAATGTCAGTGAGTGATCTGCGAGATGTGTCATTGATAAGCCAGCGCGGTGACTATGCTAGAGATATTGCTCGGCTCTTGGAGCAGCATAAGATAGTCATCAAATCCCAGATGCACGCGATAGATGCTGCCTCCATCATCGCAATGGTAGAGAGTGGTCTGGGAGTTGCTGTCCTTCCAGCCTTGTCGTTGGCAAGATACAAGTACGATCTTGATGAGTTTCAGTTTGATCCGCCTGCTTGCAGAAAGATAATACTGGCGAGTTTAGGTAGGGAAGGGTTGAGCCCTGCTGCGAGTAAAATGCGTTCATATATATTATCGAGCGCCAAAAATTTCTGAGAGCTTAGCCACCGAAAGGTGGCATTTTTTTACCTGTGGTGATGAAAAAAACTGCATCCGGCTCCGAAAAAATTCATGGATTGTCATGGCCTATCGGCTATGGAATATTTTGAATAGAACAGGTGATTTCTATCAGTAATCCGTAGATGAGGTGCGTTATGCAAGAGCGATCCATGATTCAAGAAAACGTTAATTTTGAAGCGAGCGGTGTGCAATTCGGCTCACTCAGAGTACCTCACTCTGTTAACCGGTCTGCTTATGGGCACATCGCAATTCCCATAGCTGTTATAAAGAATGGTGATGGCCCTACAGTCCTCCTGACAGGCGGGGTACATGGTGATGAGTATGAAGGGCCTATCGCTCTTTCAAAGCTTGTGCGTCGGATCAATGTCGCGGATGTAAGCGGGCGTATAATCGTTATACCTGCGTTGAATTACCCTGCATTCCTGGCCGCTACTCGGGTCTCTCCTATTGATGGGATTAACCTTAATCGTACTTTTCCTGGGAAACGCGACGGCACAGTGACCGAAATGATCGCACATTACGTTACGAGTCGTTTGCTTCCCATCTCTGACTACCTGTTCGATTTCCATGCGGGGGGAAGTTCGCTTCAGTATCTACCAGGTGTCTTGGCGCCATTTGCCCATCAAGAGCGCGATCCAGAGCGAGCAGCGCAATTGCTGAACGCTTTTGCTCCGAAGCGAATTTATTATTATGACAGTGATAGCGCGCTGAGTGGCGAAGATCGTGTGCTGGGTAACTACGCAAAGAAAGCAGATGTCGCATTCTTGTGCGGAGAGTTCGGCGGCGGATCCTCTGTGAATTTAGAAGGTCTTCAAACCGTGGAGCAAGGCTTGCTCGGATATCTTCGAGGGGTTGGCGTCTTACGTTCTGAGCTCGTCAGCAATGGAGAAACTTGCGGAGCACAGTCATTCTCGCTGGACGGACAGGGGTTGATGGCGTTTTCCCCGAAAACAGGATTTTTTGAGCCGGCGTTCCAGCTCGGTGAGACCATTCAGCCTGGTGGGATAGCAGGTGCAATTTATGACTTGGACAATCCGTGGGAGGATCCGGTCATTGTCAATTTTGAGAGGGGAGGTGTTGCTGTTTGCATTCGGACTTATTCGATGGTTCAGCCTGGTGATTGTTTAGGGCATCTGGCAATTCCGATTAGCTGAACCAAGCTTCAGGTCTTGTTTGGTCAATAAAAATAAAAATGCATGTTGGGCTTCTTAATAAAATTTACTCCTGCCCCTGATGCTAAGATTAATGGCTGATGCAGTGGTAAAGGCTGTGTCGGTCTGGAGATGCTTTTATGTACGGTGCAATTGTATATCGGTTGCGAGATCGAGGTGCAAGCCTTGATGTGTTTAAGCTGTATTTCTGGGCGATCATGATAGTGATCGTGGCTGAGCTATGTGGGCCAATTAAGATACCGGTAGGCTCAGGAAACATTGTGCTGCTCCCGTACCTTTGGGCAACCCTTTTAGCCCTTGCTGTTGGCCTGATGGGTACAAGGTTGAATCGGCTAGTTGCGATTGATATTGCAGCGCAGTGCAAGGCTGCGTTGATATTTCAAACTGCTATTCTTGTTTTCATAGCTAAACTCGGCCTACTTGTGGGTGAGTCCGTCCCGGTGATCATCAACGCAGGTTGGGCGATCATCTTCCAGGAGCTGGGACATTTCGTAGGTACCATTCTCCTAGGCCTGCCTGTTGCACTCCTGCTTGGCATCAAAAGAGAAGCTGTCGGTGCCACATTCTCTGTTGGTCGAGAACCCAGCCTGGCAATCATCAGTGAAAAATATGGCATGAACTCTCCTGAGGGTAGGGGAGTGATGGGTGAGTATCTCACTAATACCCTGCTGGGTACGTTGTTCATGACCTTTGCGGCTGGCCTCGTTACGAGCCTGGGCGTTTTTGATCCAAAGTCCCTCGCCATGGGGGCCGGAATCGGATCTGGAACCATGATGGCAGCGGCTGCCGGTGCCATCGCGGCACAGCAAACACCTGAAGTCGCGAAAGAAGTGATGGCGATTGCGGCTGCGGCCAACCTCATGACAACCACAATCGGCACATACTTCACTCTCTTCATCTCACTGCCGCTCGCGAATTGGGCTTATAGAACATTCGAGCCAATAATCGGACGTGTGTCTTCTGCGTCCATTCCTTCCGATGGTGATTTCAGCTTGTCTGAAGGCGAGCGCTCACTGACCTGGTCAGGGAAATTTTTCGCTTGGACTGGCATTACGATGTTGGCTCTTTTGGCAAACTACGTGGCCTTTGCCAGTATCCCAGCGATCCTCTACTTAGGCTTAGCATTGCTAATTGCAATCGCGTTTGTTGGCGAGTTTTTATTCATCATCACAAGGCGAAAAATTCCAGTAGTGTGTTGGGTCTCGATTGTGGCAATGTTTCTTACATCTCCAGCCAATCCGTTTGCTGAGGAAGTCAAGCTGGTAGCGAGCAGCGTAAACATCATCACGTTGATAACCCCCATCCTGGCTTTTGTTGGTTTGTCTATCGCCAAGGATCTTAGGGCCCTAAAGCAACTTGGGTGGAGACTTGTATTGGTGTCTCTTTTGGCCACCTTTGGTACATTTATCGGCGCTACCTTGGTGGCAGAGCTTTTCCATTGAAAGTAACTAAGTGGTTCTAAGTCTATTTTTCAATAAGTTCAGTATTGCTTAGCTAATTTCAAGGAAATGCCGTCATGTTCTTCACATTTAGATCAATGGTTGCACTAAGCTTTTTGTCGGTGTCTGGTTTGGGGTATGCTGATTTTCTCAAAGATAGTAAGGCTCAGCTCGGTTATAAAAATTACTACTACAATAACGATAACCGAGACGGGGAAGCATCTCCGTCAAAAATTGCTGAGTGGGCACATGGTTTAACACTTGATTATCAGTCTGGTTATACACAAGGCAACGTGGGTTTCGGGTTTGATGCCTTGGGTATGGTTGGGATGAAGCTGGATAGCGGGAAAGGGCGTCATCTAGGAAGTAGCATGATTCCTACTGACACTGATGGGCGGGGGGTTGATGAGTGGAGTCGCTTTGGTGTTACTGGCAAAGCAAAGGTTGGCGAAACCAGCTTACTCTATGGAACGTTGCGACCCTCCCTTCCTGTCATTTTGACTAATGACGCACGCGTATTGACGCAGACATACCAGGGCGGTCAAGTCGTGATTAAGGATTTACCCCAGTTCACATTCACTGGCGGTCGCATAACCCGTGCTACTGCTCGTGCCTCTACTGATCGCACCGGACTCGCTATCACCGGTGGTACCCAAGAGAGCGACGGGTTCACGTTCTCAGGTGTTGACTGGACGCCGCAGAAAAGTCTTAAACTTCAATACTACTTTGGGCACCTGGACGATTACTACACGCAGCACTTCCTTGGCGCTGTTCATCAGTGGGATTTAGGAGGCGGGAAGTTTTTAAAGACCGATCTCCGCTACTTTGATACGAGCTCTTCAGGACGAAACAGTCAAGGCGATGCTGGCTATCGTATCAGCGGTTATACAAGCAATGGCGATGGTGAAATTGACAACAAGACTTGGAGTGCAATGGGAGTGTATGGCATCTCAGGTCATTCGCTCACGGCAGGGTACCAGGTGGTGTCGGGGGGCAGTAACTTCCCTCAGGTAGCCCAGGGTGGCTTGCCCGGCAAAGGATCGGTTGGTAGTACGCTCTACCTGTTCACTGACAGGCTTATCCAGAGCTTCAATAGAGCGGGGGAGAGGACGTACTTTGGCCAGTATGCGTATGATTTTTCCGCGTTAGGTGTGCCAGGTCTCAAGGCATCGCTGACATACCTTAAGGGCGACGATATCAAAACGGATAGCGGCATTGACCTTCGAGAGTGGGAGCGGGATCTCATCGTTGATTACGCTGTTCAGTCCGGTTTTCTCAAGGGACTGGGGGTGGCCTGGCTTAACGGAAAATCGCATAGCGAAGCATCAAGAAACCAGGATCAAAACAGACTGATCCTGAGCTATACGATCCCCCTACTATGAAATTGTAAGTGCAGTGCTGAAGCTAGGTATTGGGTCAGTAAGCAAGGCGCGGTGGATGATGAGTGATCTCGGCTCATCTTGCCGTGCCGCGCTTATCCCGAGGTTGTTGCGGTTCTGCACCTTGTTCATGGGCGCAACGCCCGAGAATGCTCCGCTTGTGCCTTGGCGCCGCCATCTCTTCAAGCACCGTAACCTAGGACTCACAGACGCTACGGAAGACCCTGCGCGCGCTCAGGTCACCCGCGACCGATGTGTTGGAAGAGACAGGCTGGCGTCACCACATTTGTGATATCCACTTTGCCAATGCGTTGGCGGGGGGATCAATCTGCAGTCCGAGGATGGTCGCCCTATAAGGGTCAACACTGGTGAGTCATTGTTCATTCAATCATGGTTCAGGCACACCGAAACCACCGTTCCCCCTGATCTAAAGCTCGAGGTGTTCGCACCCGGGAAGATGCGCCCGTTGCTTGCCACTCTCCTAGCAACTGCCGACTGTCGAAAGACGCGAGCTGGCCGGCTTCGGTAGGAACTCATAGGGTAGGGCCTATCAGATAAAGACAGTTTGTGTGTGTCCAGCCGTATCTAGCTTCGAAGGCTTCGCGCTTCGAGAACACACTGTTGACCGCTCGATAATTCTCAGAAGAGTGGCAGCCCTTTACGATGGCTCACGCATCCTAGATGCAACCCAAATGGACAAACGTTATGAATAATGGACCGCCCCAATGCTCAACTTCAACGCGCACCTAGGTTTTCAGTTCACTGAGCTACCTTTTCTCCAGCGCTTCGCTGCAGCCTCCCTAGCAGGCTTCAAAGCGGTAGAGTTTCCTTCCTCTCATGCCTACGACGCTTCGGTGCTAGGCGATCTGCTTCAAGAGCACAAGTTGAAGCTTGTTCAGTTCGCAGCCCCCGTTGGTGAGACGAAGGGCCTTGCAGCCGTTCCGGGGAAAGAAGACGAGTTTCGTCATGGCCTGAAGGTTATCTGCACAGAAACTGCGCTAGGTTACTTCTTTTCGGATTTCCACAAGGCGCAGGACGCTCTTGAGCGTTTTTGCAACAGCTTGACTATAGCGGCTGGGTGGGCTGCGAGTACCATCCTTCTGGTGTGACTACGGACACGCTTGGATGGATGAGTCGATTCAAGAGCGATCTGTGACCGCCTTCGCGGAGCTTGAAAA
>Ga0213824_1000494_pt1 | contig 29371 bp, 39 predicted proteins | sample MC6MC0906MG_FD_179892 | JGI IMG/M metagenome (GOLD analysis project Ga0213824, IMG submission 179892) | Enriched soil aggregate microbial communities from Iowa State University, Ames, United States - MC6-MC0906-MG | ecosystem: Environmental > Terrestrial > Soil > Unclassified | place: USA: Iowa...
ATAAATTAAGTCCAGAAAGTTTAGTAAGTGTAAAAGATAATAAAGATCCAAACCCAGTAGTAACAGTGGGAGCGTATGATACAAGTAAACCAGGCACAATATTAGTTCAAGTAACGGTAACAGATAATGCGGGTAACAGTTCAACTGCAACGGTAACAGTAAAAGTAGTGGAAAAGGAAGAAGAGAAGGATACGGAAGCACCAATAATAACAGCGAATCAAGGTGTAACAGTACATAGGAGATAAATTAAGTCCAGGAAGTTTAGTGAGTGTAAAAGATAATAAAGATCCAAATCCAGTAGTAACAGTAGGAGCGTATGATACAAGTAAGCCAGGCGCAATATCAGTTCAAGTAACGGCAACCGATAAGGCAGGAAACAGCTCAACTGAAACAGTAAATGTGGTAGTTCTTGAGAAAGAAAAACCAGAACAGAAACCAGAACAAAAGCCAGAACAAAAGCCAGAACAGAAACCAGAGCAAAAGTCAGAACAGAAGCCAGAGCAGAAACCAGAGCAAAAGCCAGAACAGAAAACTGCAGGAACAACTTCTAAAGAGCAGGGTAATGGATTACTTGCATCAAATTCTAATGATGTAGCTAAATAAGATTTTAGCGGAAAATTATAATAGCGAAGATTTTAGAAGGTTCATCTATAAGTTTTTGTATCAGTAAAACTTAACTAATCAAAATTATATTGTAAAAAGCTCCGACTGTCCTACAGTTGGAGCTTTTTTTTAATGTTTAATTAATTGTATTAAAATTTCATGAGTCTATTGAATGGTTTATAGCGTAAAACTATCTTGCCTTCTATATTATTCAAAGGTATAAAGCCTATTTCTTTAAATCTGCTGTCTAAACTTTCCTCGCGATTATCTCCTAATACAAAAATAGTATCATTCGGAACCTTATCGAAACCATAAATACTTTTTAATGAAAAATCAGCTGTTTTACCTTTTGAGTATAGATCTTTTACCACAAGTCCATTTATATAAAGCTGTTGTGATTTATATTCTATTGTATCTCCAGGTAAACCAATTACTCTTTTTATAATTGTTTTAATATTAGAAGTATTTTCTAGAGGGGAATTAACAACAACTATATCAAATCTTTGCAGATCTTCTATTGAATGGGTGAGGTGATTAATTAAAACCTTGTCATTATTAAATAAGGAGTTTTCCATAGAAACTCCAGAAACCTTATATGGAAAAAAAACGAACTGTCTTAGTAAAAGTAAGGTAACGCCAATTATAAATATTAATATTGGAAAAACAGAAATTAGACGTTTTTTCAATTTAAGATCAAACTCCATTCTGAAGGTTTATAATATTCATCATAACATAGATTTAATGGATTAAATATTCTGAATATTATTGTTTTTGTAGGTGTAATTTGTTAAAATTAAGTATACCTTTTTTAATTTCAATTTTTTATATCTATAACTACTATAGCCCTTTCGGGGTTTCGATTTTCAAAGATAGTTTAAGTTTTTTACTTTTACTTTCTTTTTAAACATAACTCCGAAAAGGGCTTTTTTGCGTTTTTTGGAGAACATCACATTGTGAAAGGATGAAGATTTTATGAAGATTAAGAGATTATTTTTAGTGTTAGGCGTTTTAGCTATGATGTTTGTTTTTTATAACACCTTTATTAAGGATGAACCTCAAACAGAAGCTTTAACACCAATCAAAGTAGAAGATTTGAAAGAAAAAATTCAATACGATTATTTGTTTGAAAATGAATTATCGCAAAATGTGATTAATGACTTAGGAGGGCAATTCAAATTAATATTTGATGATATTGATAAGAATGGCCACTTAACCATTTATCAAAATAAAAAAGAACTAGAAATGTTTTTAGGAAATCATGTAACTACTGCAGAATTAGCTGATGAATTTACATCAGACTATTTTAGTACAAATAAGAATTACAAAGTTACTTATAAAAGTAAACCAAGTCTATTTAATTATGAAAAACCAAGAACTGTTACAAAAGTAAAAAAAGGATTATTTTTGGTAAAACAAAACGACTTAATTCTGGAATTTAAATATGTAACAGAAATAGATGGGTTTCGAATTTCTGAGATTACATATTTAAAATAAAAAATTATTTGGAGGGATTAATTATGATACAAATTAGAACTGTTATTGCTGATGCATTAAGAATTGATGAAGAAGTGAATGGCTTTTTGAAGTATTGTGCTAATTACGAGAAAATAGTTAAAAAAATAACACCAAGCGGGTTCATGGAACGTGAACAAGGCCAACCGCTTTTGGTTATGGTAATTGAATATGAAGAAAAAATTTAACTGCAGTTATGAAAAAGACGAGGATTAATTCCTTGTCTTTAATATTTTCTAAGAAGGGTGGATATATCTACCCTTCTTAGAAAATATTAAAAAAGTGGCCGTTATAATGGTACCTATTGATTTAGCGGAAGTTCTAAAGTTTATACGTAAAGAGTCATTCTCAGTTAAAGAATTATTGAATCAGAACTTTCAACTGGAATCAATAGTCGTAGCTGCAGATTATAGGAGACCTGAATCGTTTAAAAATCATACTAATTTAGGCGAAATCACAGGAACTAGAATAATAAATTTATATTCATCAAAATTGTAATATAATCTACAGTATAATTGATGGCAGATTCAAAACAATAAATAGTAATCAGGCTTTCAAAGTATTAGAAGGTGTAAAAGTATTTAATAATTTAATTTGATAACTTGAGAAAGTTAGATTACGAAAAATTTTCTGAATTGAAAGATAAAAAGGCCTCATTGTGATATAATTTAGTTGCATTTTTGTCTTTTTCTTTTTTATATCACTAACTACTTATAACCTTTCGGGTTAATGAAATTACACAAAAAGGAACTTTATGTTGCTTTATTTTATTGTGTAAACAATTCATTTTCCTGGAAGGTTATTTGTTTTTGCCTGAAAGGGGTGATGCTATGTCATAGGAACTAATTATTAAATAGAAACTGCTGCTGCAATGTCAAAAGTTTTTCGAAAAGGGGTGCATATTATGTTGGTTACAGTAATTGTGTCAGTTGTGGCTGGTATGGTCTCAGGATTGGCTAGTCATTACATCACAAACAAAAAGTTTTTGTTGCCTCGTAAGAGCAAGCTTGCATTTCACCCGGGTTTCTTGGGAGAGATGTTTGTAGGCAGTATTGCTTCACTCGTTGGTGTTGCAATGTTTAACCCTGAAACAATGATGGATATTCTTAAGGTGAGTATTCTTGCTGGGATTTCAGGGCAAGCTTTCCTGCTGCACAATCGCTTGACAACGGAACAAGTAAAAACCGACGAGATTCAGTCGATTTCAAAGAAATTGACCGAACTCGAAAAAAAGAATAAGGAATAAAAGAGGAGTAATTTGGTATAAATAGAAATAGAGAGATGAGGAGATTTGGTTATGTAACGGCCAAATAAAGAGAGTTGAGTTGAGGTGAGCCCCATGTCTCGAAAGGAAGTTTTTGATTATCTAGATGATCAAGAAAAGGAAGATTTAGCAGAATGGACAGAAGAGCTTAAGAATGCTCAATCTACGAAAGCAGTTAAACTTTATTCAGATAAGATAAAGGAACTGCTAGGAAAGATTGAACAACGAATGATTAATTCAGGAGAGGAAGCAGCGACGGTTAGCTTCTAATTGAATAGCAAGAAAAAGGAAAGCTGATGGAGATTTTATTATCCATCAGCTTTTCTTTATTATTTAAAATTCGCTAAGAAAAAGAGAAAATGGTTGATTAGATTTTTTTTTTTAAAATTTAAGAGGAGTGTTTATAATGAGTACAGATTTATTACAACAATTATTAGAAGTTGATCAAAAAGCAAGAGAGCAAGAAAGAATTCATTTAATGCAAAGCTTTTTCAATTTTGGGGTTTCAGTTGAAATCATAGCGGAAGCAACTTCAGTAAGTGTAGAGGATGTAAAAAGAGTAGTTAATAATTAAATAATAAATGTATAAAGTTAAAAAAGTTGTTTAATTCTTTGTTTAAAAATATAATAACCATCTATCGTATAACAGATAGATGGTTATTAAAATTGTTTTAAAAACTAGTCAAATATAAGTATTGAGTCAATGTATTCATCTCAAAGCGTAAAAAAAGACACAATGGAAAGTTTCTTTTTTTACGTTGACATGCTATGAAAGAAGATGTAGTGATTAATCATAGTTTGTTGGATTCTTCTTGGTTGATATTAGTATAACATTATCATTAGTGATTTTAAATATAATTATTAATATATATTAATTAATTATATTATGTTTATAGCTATGTTTTTTCTTCTTATATATGGTGCATAACTTGAGATTGTATAAAGTCTTTCCATAAATCCTCCCTCATTGAAGTAGAAGGAACATCTATACTAGGAAACAAAAAACAAAAAAGGAACATTTTAATAATGGAACCGGATTTAATAGTAAAATAGATATCATGGTATGAATGTACGTTTTGTATATGAGCCCAATGAACCATATGCTTATAGAATTGAGAAAGACCTTAAAACAAATAAATTATATATTTTAAGACAGTAATGATTCAAGCAGTATAGTTGGAAACGTCAGGAACTTAAATGATTTAAGATTCAAACTATATAAAAGTTAAAGTATACGACTAAGGAAAAGAAGGTTTTGCAGTGTGCTGCACATTCAAGAATTAATTCTTACGTAGGGAGTGCTTATATGAAAAGTTTGAAACATGTAATATTGCTAGTATTATGTTTCTTATGTCTAAGTGGTTGTAATCAAGAAAATGGAGCTGAGGTACAAGAATATATAAAAGAAAAACACGGTATTGATGTTGTTGTAACAGATTGGAGCCCGATAAATGAAAATAATGGTGGTAATACCTACCATACTGTGCAAGAAAAAAATAACAAATATCTAAAATTCCGAGTAAAGGTACAAGGTCTCCTCTATTCAAATCCAGTAGGTGATGAATACCAATATGGAAAAAAAACATATGAGGAATATAAGAAATTCAAACCAACTCTAGAAGAAATGAAAAAATTAGGCTACGTGGAATCTGAAACGGAAAATGCTCTTCAATATATATTAGATAATGATAATCCAGAAGAAGGAAGCCCGACAGATGAATTGCTATTAACTTTGAAAATGAGCAACGAGATTGACTTTAGCCAATTGGATTCCGTAGAATTAGATCGTTTATATGCTCTATTTCAACTCATTCAGAAGAATAATAAAAAGATAACAGAACTAGAGATTAAGGATCAAAATGGTAAATCTTTAAGTGGACCTTTTAAAAATGTACAAAAAATAATAACAAAAGAAGAACTGTTACTAACAATGAAATCTACGATGTCAGATGCCATAAACAAATATTGGGAAGATTGGATTAGAACGCACACCAAAGTAGAAGAAAGATTACATGAAATGCAAAACGATCGATTTGCAATTAAAGATATTACTTATATAAGTTCGGATCATGAGGGACTTCGAAAATATATAGTGATTTTAAAACTTAATAGCGACGGTATATTTGAAAACAATCCTCCTTTAATTGAGGATTTAATCAAAGTAACCACAATACTTAAAGAAGAACTGTATAATAAAAATTATGCCATAGATTTAACCAATAAGACTGGAACATTATATACAGCTTGGTTATCATCAAAAGAAATTAAAGAAGCGAATAACATCGAAGATCTTGTAAAAGAGAGATTTCCTGCGAATTAAATGTAAAGTCCTATTCATGTTTGTTATTTGATTTGAAAGCATGATATATCGAAGTCTTAACCTATACCCATCAACTTTAGAATTTTATAACACCTCAGGCTGAAAATCCCGTGTGTTTTTGATAGAAAACGGCTTGTTTTTCACTTTGGTATGTTTGCTTTTCTTAGGTTGATGGTGATGTAGTGTTACCCTATGCCAATTTGCATGATGATCCTTTTAGAGTAATTATCAATTCTTAAACTGATGTATATAGGAGACCACTCCATGTACATCAGTTTAAAAACATGAAACACTTTATTTATCAAGTTAATTTAAATTGCATCTTCATAGGAGGGAGTGGGGATTTTAAACACTTGTTTGAATATAAATTACTTCAATCGTATTCCTTCGAATGCATTTATTACCAAGTCATGCACATAGGAATCATCCAACTTTTCACCAGTTACTAGCAACCGATAGAAAATTGGTCCGTAAATGAGATCGATGCTTAAGTCAACATCGAGGTTTTCTTTTAATTCGCCTCGTTTAATTCCCTTCTCCAGAAGTTGCTTTGCTTGCAGGCGACGTGGTTGGAAATATCGAGCACGATATTCCTCTGCTAGTTTCGAATCAAATTGCCCTTCGCCAACTAACTCAGTAATAATAGTGCCTTCTCGACTTATTAAAAAACTGGCTAAACTTGTGGCGTGAGTTAAGATATCAGTCAATGCTGAACCTGTATCAGGTACAGGCAATCTGGCAGCAGCAGCAGAAAGAAAACCATCCATTACCACAGCAGCCTTATTTGGCCACCATTTATAAATCGTAGCTTTGCTAACTTTAGCACGGTCTGCAATTTTATCAACTGTGACTGCTTTAAAGCCACTTTCCAGTAATAACTCATAGGATGCTGAAAGAATAGCCTTTTGGGTTTCGATATTACGTGGTCGACCTCTTTTACCTTGCACATTAATCATTCCTTTCAAGAACATAAACTATACGTTTAGTATACTTAATATGAACCAATAATAAAATAGCCCATTTACAAAACTGAACGTTTAGTATATATTTTAGATAATTAATAAACTAAACGTTCAGTTTATTAATTGCCTAGCATTTTTTAATGGTAAGGGCTTTAAACAGGTTTCCAAATCCACAAAGTGAATTACTAAAAAATATGTAGAAAAGGGGAATAAGAAGTGGGGAAATTGGATTTTTTGAAAGAAGAACGGAAAGTAGTTCAGGCTCAATTTAGAACAATGAACAATGGTAGTACAGTAGTTCTTGCCAAGGCGATTCAGAAATTTTGAAATAAAATTATGGGAGGAAATAGATATGTCTAATTTTAAAAATAAAGCAATTAATAAGGAGATTTCATCGGGTTTAATCATTCTTCTAGCAACTGCATGTGGTATTATTGTGGCTAATCTTTATTATGCCCAGCCTTTAATTGGGGTAATTAGTAATGTAATTGGGCTTTCTAATAGTAGCGCTGGATTAATTGTAACACTAACTCAGATTGGATATGTTGTTGGCCTACTATTTCTTGTACCTTTAGGGGATATTGTTGAGAATAGAAAATTGATAATTATATTGTTATTTCTAAGTGCAGTTGCTCTAACTGCCACAGTTTTTGTAAAAAGCGCAATCTTGTTATTAGTAGCTTCATTTTTTATCGGACTGGGGTCGGTCGCAGCGCAAGTGCTCGTACCTTTTGTATCATACCTTTCATCGGAAGATGCACGCGGTCGTGTAGTTGGTAATGTCATGAGTGGCCTGTTATTAGGTATTATGCTTGCGCGTCCGATATCTAGTCTAGTAGCCGATATCTGGGGATGGAATGCAATATTTGCTTTATCTGCTACTGTAATTATTGTCTTGGCGTTTGTATTATCGAAAGTACTCCCTACTAGGAAACCAACGGCAAAAACAAATTATACCGCCTTACTTAGTTCAATGTGGCAACTACTACGAACTACTCCAATTGTACGCCGTCGTGCAATTTATCATGCTTGTGTATTTGGGGCCTTCAGCTTATTCTGGACCACTGTTCCATTATTATTGTCTAGTCCTGCTTTTCATTTTTCTCAGACTGCCATAGCATTATATGCACTTGTCGGAATTACAGGTGCAATAGCCGCTCCAATAGGTGGTCGTCTAGCTGATCTTGGCTGGACACGACCCGCCACTGGGATAGCTCTCACTGTTGTTATTATTTCTTTATTACTCCCACTTATTATTCAAGGTAGTTCGCCCATTGGAATAGCTGTTTTAGTAATTGCTGCAATTCTGTTGGACATGGGAGTATCTGCAAACCTTGTGCTTAGTCAACGTTTAATTTTCTCATTGGGGCCAGAAATACGTAGTCGATTAAATGGGTTATTTATGGCTATTTTCTTCTTGGGAGGTGCTGTTGGTTCCTCTATTGGAGGATGGGCATACGCCTTAGGTGGTTGGAGCCTAACATTATGGATAGGAATCGCTTTTCCGATCATAGCCCTTCTTTATTATTCTACAGAGAAATAGTTTTATAATTGAATTTTAGCAGTCCAGATTTGTTTGAATGCTTATTCATTGGTATGTCCGAGTTTTATAGATTAATGGCGGTTATTTTTTAAGTTTGATTTTTTGTCTCTATCGCTAAAAGAGGATAAAATTCACCATGTAAAATGTGTCGAATTCCATTTAGAATATGACAAAAGAGAGCCTGCTTTAGAAAACAAGCCCTCTTTAAAAAAATAACGCAATTGAGATGCTTATATTTTAACAATTATTTTCTTACGATTCTATATGTCTTATGTTGAGAAATAAATTATAAGCGGCGTGATAAGACGAAAATGAATTGTTGACATAATATTTTGACGATAATATAATAAATCTCGAATTCAAGATAACTTGTAAAGGATTGGTAATTATGAGCGCGATTAACGATGAGAACTTATCTTTAAAGTTATTTGTTATATTATCAAGGGTAGTACAGTCAATCACTAAGCGAATTGAAGAAGATATAAAAAGTTATGGACTTAATCCAACTGAATTTGCAGTGCTTGAGCTACTATACAGTAAAGGTGATCAACCTATACAAAAAATTGGTGACAAAATATTACTTGCAAGTAGTAGTATCACGTATGTAGTGGATAAGGTGGAAAAGAAGAGGTTTTTAATACGAAAGCCATGTCCTAAGGACCGCCGTGTCACATATGCGTCAACTACTTTAGAAGGTATTGAATTGATGGACACTATTTTCCCTCAGCATAAAGAGGCGATTCGGCAAATATTTGGTGGTTTGGACTATATTGAGAAAAAAATGATAATCGAACAGTTGAAGAAATTAGGATATTATGCACAAGAACTATAATTTTTAGAAATACATCTCAAATTAGTAATATCCTAATTTTATATAAATTAAATAAATAGGTGGAAAAAATTAATAAATGGTAGTACATTTATTAGATTTCAAAATGAAGAAATAATGGAATTACAATTAGTATAAACAGGAAAGATAGTTGTTATGATAACGCATACAAATTGTTCTTTTAAATGTGAATCTTTCATAAAGCGGAGAGTGGGTATCAAGAATGGAATTACGTCATTTAGAGTATTTTATTCAAGTTTGTAATAATAATAGTTTCACTAAAGCTGCGGAAGTTCTAGGTATTTCACAGCCGACTTTAAGTCAACAAATACGTGTTTTAGAAGGTGAACTTGATACACCCTTGTTTCATCGAGTTGGAAGAGGTATCAAAATGACAGAAGCGGGTAAGCTGCTATTTGATAAAGGAAAATTTATCATGCAACAATTTGATGACGTTTATAATGAAATTTTTGAATTAAAGGGTGTAAAAAGAGGTGTGATTACTATAGGAGGTTTATTAGAGGATCTCACTTATTTAACACCTTATATTATGAAGTTTCAACAACATTATCCCAACATCGTAGTAAAAATTATAGAATCCGAAGTTGCTGTAAATCAAATCGTTGATAAAAATATTGATATAGGGATCACGCGTAGTGCTCCAATTCCAGACACATTAACAAGCACCCTTTTGTATAGTGAAGAGCTCGTTCTTGTAATTCCAAAAAATCATCCTTTGAATGAAAAATCATTTGTTTCTTTTCGAGAATTAGTAGGGCTGAGTAGAATAATGGTTTCATGTAGTTGTCGTGAATCTATTAAGATATATTGTGAGAGTTTAGGGTTATCTTTATCTGAAGCAAATATAGAAACAAAATCTTCTATTTCTCTATTGAGCCTTGTATACAATGGACATGGGATTGCCATAATACCTCTTTCACTGGTTAACTTTGTTAATAATGATACTTTGAGCATAGTTCGTATTACTGATCCAACACCAGGTCAAGATATTAATCTTATTCACTTTGATGATAAATTTTTAAGTTTTGCAGCACGTATCTTTATGCAGAAGTTAAATGATTCTCAAAAAGTATCAGTGTAATAGAAATAATAATGATTCTAGTGTGGAAATTGGAAATACTCTATAATTCTTGGGATAAGATCTATATTAAAGTAAAAGGGCAGTGGAATTATATGTATGGTATAGTCGATTCAAAAGGGAATACCATTGACTTTTATTTAAGGGAGAAAGGACAGATTTGGCAAGGAGAGAAGTCTGTCAAAAAAACAAGTCAAGTTAATCAATCGACTCTTCGTTTTTACTGCATAGTAATAGATTTCGTTCGGGATAGCCTGATATTTTGAATCTACATAGAGCCTATATTACCAGTATGATCTTAATACCAATACTATTTGGATTCGTCTTCGGCCATAAACCCTTATCGTAGAAAGAAAACCACCGGCATTATACCGGTGGTTTTGACTTAGAAAGCAAAGCAAGTACAACCAATACCCCATTTAGTTCCATCTTTTCCTATTACGGTATGAGTGTGTTGATGGAGAGGATTACTGCAGCTATGTAATTTGTGATTATGGGCATTGTGAGAAAGTATAGTGTGGGATAGGTTAGCACCACCATAACCATAAACGCCCGTCGGTGACCAATCAGGTGATGCTGGCGGCAATTCAGGTGATAAATTTTTAAACTCATCATTTCCATAAACAACCTGCCCACCCATAATGGTGAGTAATGATTCAAGGTTTTTGATTTCTTCTTCTGGCACAGTAAAATAGTCAGCAGACAATACAGCAAGATCAGCAAACTGACCTACTGCAAGGGTTCCTTTTTTACCTTCATCACCAGAGAACCACGCACTTCCTTTTGAATATAATTCCAGGGCTACTTTTCTATCAAGTTTATTTTTTTCATCGTATATCGAAAGTCCACCAATGGTTTTTCCGGCAACCATCCAGTAAAGAGCAACCCAAGGGTTATAGCTGGAAACCCTAGTTGCATCACTACCGGCGCCAACAGGTATACCTAGGTCTAACATACGATAAATCGGGGGAGTTCGCTTTGCAGCTTCCTTTCCGTATAAATCAACAAAGTATTCACCTTGAAAAGCCATGCGGTCTTGGATGGCAATACCTCCATTTAAAGCCTTAACACGTTCCATACTACGTTCTGAGATTGTTTCTGCATGGTCAAACCACCATCGTAGACCATTAAAAGGAATTTCTTTGTTGACTTCCTCAAATACATTTAAGAATCGTGTGATTGACTCGTCATAAGTTGCATGTAAACGGAATGGCCAACGGTTTTCTACCAATAGAGAAATTACTTTCTTTAAGTCAGCTTCCATCATCGTAGCTAGTTCAGGCCGTGGCATTTGAAATTTTTCAAAATCAGCTGCCGAGAATACTAACATTTCTCCGGCACCATTCATTTTATACTTATCAGTTCCTTGACCTGGAGAAACAATTTTTGCCCATGAAGCAAAGTCTTCATATTCATGATTAGGATTTTGCGTAAATAGATTATAAGCAATACGCAAAGTTAATTGTTCCTTCTCGGCTAAATGTTCAACAACTTTGTAATCATCAGGATAATTTTGGAAACCGCCACCTGCGTCAATGGCACTTGTAATACCTAATCTATTTAATTCGCGCATAAAATGGCGAGTTGAGTTAATCTGGTCGTCAAAATTAAGTATTGGAGCTTTACCCAAACTTGAATAAAGAATAGAAGCGTTAGGATTCGCAATTAAAAGACCCGTTGGATTACCTCGTTTATCCCGCTCAATTAAACAGCCTGGAGGGTCTGGGGTATCTTTTGTATATCCCAGTGCACGCAGCCCAGCACGATTTACAAGTGCTCTATCGTAAAGATGTAGCACAAAGACAGGTGTATCTTCAGAAACAGCATTAATCTCTTCCAAAGTTGGCATCCGTCTCTCTTTAAATTGAAATTCAGACCAACCTCCAACTACTCTTACCCACTGAGGAGCAGGTGTACGCCTTGCTTGTTCTTTGAGCATTTCGAGAGCAATGGCAATTGAAGGCACACCTTCCCATCGTAATTCCATATTATAATGAAGACCGCCACGAATAACGTGTATATGAGAGTCATTCAAGCCTGGAATAGCTCTTTTTCTTTTAAGGTCTATTTTTTTTGTTTTTTCTGTGGCACTATCAAGAAGCTCATCTCCACCTATTGCAGTTATTAAACCATCAGTTATGGCGATAGCAGATACCTCAGGTTGAGAGGGATCAAGGGTAGTAATTTTTCCGTTATATAAGATCATATCCGGTAAATTCATATTCACACCTCGTCTACTTCCTATTATTTTGTAACCATGGATGAAATAATTTACCGAAAATCGGCATAACTACCCATGATAGCAAGGACACTATACATATAGAAACAAAAAAAGCGGACATAATAGGATTCATATGTTTTATAATAGGTCCTATCAATTTAGGAACTAACATGCTAAGTGGCCATACACCCAGAAGGGTAACGATGGACATTTTCCATTTTGGCGGTGGAACTGGCGTTTTCGGAGTAACAAACCAATAAGCCAAACTGCTTTCAGTTTTGTAAGTTGGATTAGTAGCTTGAAATTGCTCCGCCGTTTTTAACAAATCTCGGCGAACATCTGATTCTTGCCAAGCACGTAGATGCTCATACGTATCAAAGCGAAAAATAACAGTATACTCTCTGGATACATTATTAGGGACTATTAGATTTACACCTAAATGCCCTGGGAATTTAGTAGCGGCAGCTTCAATTTCATGTCTCCATGTTTCAAACTGTTTTTCTTTACCTTCTTGAATTTCCCATGTAACAATCGTTGTTACTGAATCGCCTGCATCCATCGTGTTAACTGTATGAATCTCTTCGACAGCTACTCCTTCTTGTTTCATATTTTCCTGCTTGGAAGCGCGCCATGCACCATGGTATATGCGTATTCTACACCTTGACCATAAGCACCAGTGTGTTCTTTTACAATCTCCATTACCGCATCATAAGTGTCTTTGTGTGCCCAGTCACGTTGGTATTCAAGTAAAACTTGAATTGCTGTGACTGGAATTGCACCAGCTTGTTCTACACGACGCATAGCAGCGTTATGTGCTGTCAAACTAGTACCACCTGAAGCATCATCAACTGCATACACCTCATAGCCAGCTTTAATTGCTTCAAGCACAGGGAATGCAAGGCAAACTTCAGTCCAAAGTGCTGCAAATATTAATTTCTTTCTACCTGTTGCTTTAACTGCTTCAACAAATTTTGGATCTTCCCAAGAGTTCATTGAACTGCGTTCTATAATTTCATGGTTTGGGAATATGTCAAGAATTTGCGGCCAAAAATAACCAGAAAAGCTGCGTGTCTCAACTGTAGTAAGAATAGTAGGTACGTTAAAAGTTTTTGCTGATTTAGCAAGCAGCATAACGTTATTAATCAATGTTTGTCTATCAATACTTGCAACTCCAAAAGTCATTTGAGGTTGAAAATCAATCAAAATTAAGGCACTGTTGTCCGGATTTAATAATTCTAAATTACTCATAATAAAACACTCCTTTTTTATTATTTAAAATTAACTTTTTGAAAATGATATATTTTCTGTTAATTTAAGCTGTAATCGTAAAAATAGAAGCTTTGCTATGCTTTTTAATTTAAAAGAGAGTGCTGATTTAATCAGCACTAAATTTATACTATTCATTTTTTTGAAAGTAATTTAAAGCTATTTCTTTGAAATACATTTATGCATTTTGTTTACTAAGATCTCGCTGAGCTCCCATATAGCTTCCAATTATATTTTGATAGCCTGGAAGATTACTAGCAAGTAAATTGCCAAAACCTTCAACATCGTTGCGCCAATCGCGTTGTAATTCGCAAGCTACGCTAAACCAGTTCATAAGTTGTACGCCATTATGTGCCATACGCGTATTGGCAGCATCTGCAACTTGTTTGCTGAAAGTTCCTGAAGCATCAGTAACAGCAAATACTTCATATCCAGCTTTTATAGCGGAAAGTGCTGGGAAAGCAACACAAACGTCCGTAACTACGCCCGCGATGATAAGTTGTTTTTTTCCAGTTTCTTCGATTGCTTTTACAAAATCATCATTATCCCATGCGTTAATTTGTCCAGGTCGGGCTATTTTTTGTGCGTGAGGAAAGAGATCAACCAATTCTTGCATTAAAGGTCCGTTAGGTCCGTTTTCAAAGCTTGTTGTTAATATAACTGGTAAATCAAAAAACTTAGCAGTGTGAGCAAGAGCTAAAACATTGTTTTTGAATTCATCAACACCATAGTCACGTACTAGTCCGGACATAAGACCAGTTTGATGATCTACTAAAAGCACGACAGCATCATCTTTGTTAATACGAGAATAGAGATCAGTCATTATGTATTCCTCCTAAAAATTAAGTAATCGAAGAAAGTTTAAACAGTAGAATATTATCCTAAATTTCTTCGTTTGTTACGATTAGTTTGTAAATAAACTGACCGTTAATACTAGTTATAGCAGCATTCACGGAACATGAAGCGCAATACAAATTTATAATATTTGAAAACCAATTGGTTAATCAATTCTAAATTATCTATAATTTGTATAGGTGGTAACTATAGTTGTTCTCACTATAAAATGGATTGATTTTACCTATACATTCTATAGATAGAACGATATTGATAGACACCTATTTTTGTTATTAGAATTGAATATGAGGAATGTTCAGCAATTACTTCGTGATGAAAAGGTATGAGATGGGGAATTGTTCCATAAACAGAAAATGAATTCATCGGGACAATAGAGTTTCATGCTTAGCCTTCACAATACAAATGTGCATAAATGGGTTATGAGATTCATCCGAATTATTGAAGAAAAAGATATATATTAAAGGAGGTAGGACAATGGCAAAAATTACTGTAGGAACCGAAAATCAAGCACCAATTGAAATATATTATGAGGATTATGGCATAGGAAAACCAGTTGTACTCATTCATGGTTGGCCGTTAAGTGGACGATCTTGGGAATACCAAGTTCCCGCTCTTGTTGAGGCTGGATACAGAGTTATAACATATGATCGTCGAGGCTTTGGAAAATCATCTCAGCCGTGGGAAGGGTATGAATATGATACCTTTACTTCTGATTTACATCAACTATTAGAACAGTTAGAGCTTCAAAATGTCACACTTGTTGGTTTTTCTATGGGTGGAGGCGAAGTAGCTCGGTACATTAGTACGTATGGAACAGATCGTATTGAAAAGGCTGTTTTTGCTGGAGCAGTTCCTCCTTATTTATACAAATCAGAGGATCATCCTGAAGGGACATTAGATGATGCTGCAATTGAAGCATTCAAAAGTGGTGTGATAAATGACCGCCTTGCATTTCTTGATGAATTTACTAAGGGATTTTTCGCGGCTGGTAATCGAACAGATTTAGTTAGTGAGCCATTCCGTTTATATAATTGGGATATTGCAGCCAGTGCATCACCTAAAGGAACGCTTGATTGTATTACCGCCTTTAGTAAGACAGATTTTAGAAAAGACTTGGAGAAGTTTAATATACCTACTCTTATTATTCACGGTGACGCTGATGCAACTGTACCTTTTGAGTTAAGTGGAAAACGCACATATGATGCCATTCCTGGTAGTAAACTCGCTCTTATAAAAGGTGGTCCTCATGGATTAAACGCAACTCATGCAAAAGAATTTAATGAAGCATTATTAACATTTTTAAAAGACTAGTCTTTGAGGAACCACCAGATGTGGTTGAACAACAATATCAAGAATAACAAGCGTGAATCCTAAAATCAACGCCATGATAGGAATGTATTAAAAGATGCATAGAATCGTAGGAAGAGAAAAAGCGAAATTTCATTTATAATGGATTTCGCTTTTTCCTTGCTATGATTATTAGGAATTTTTGTCTTCTAAATTTGTATAGAACATACTTGGAAAAAATGTAAGTACTATTACTAAATCAAATCACGATCTCTATTAACAAATTTTGTGGTTTTATTTCCATATAATACTTTCTTTGGATTTATAACTATAATCAAAACTGCAGCTATTAAATAAAAGATGGCATTATACATAATTAATTCAATTAATTATGTATAATGCCAATAAAAAAATTAAAGAAAAAGTGGATGAATATTGGGATGATTAAATTTTGATTTAAATTATAAAATACGATCATGATAATTGTAGTAGATATAATTGCAATCATAAAAAATAGAATATATTTGCTTAAATTAATGCCTGTAAAACCTGTGAAGGGCAAGAATGGTTTAAGATGTTTGTCCAGTACAATTAATTTAAACTTCTTAGCTTTTACCCCTTCGGGGCATTTTACGTGATGATACTAACTTTCCATCTTCATTAAACCACCTTTATTCCTGTTCCAGCCAATTGTAGAGAGGAATCGTTCCTGTCCGTTGTTCCTTTAATCCCGACGATTCATAGTCACGTTGAGTCAAATCGACTAATCTCTTCATAATATAATATAGAAAATATTTCTTTGTTTCGTCGATTAAGGAGGGAATTTAATATTGGAACAAGAAAAGATTGATATTTTAGCTGAAACCTTATTATGGGAGGTGATAACACAAAAAGTTGAAATGATAGAGCAGCTTCCCATTATGCTAAAAGGTATTGACTATTTAGTTGATTGGGCAGAAGTCATTTCAAAAACAACAGAAAGTGAAATTTTTGAATCAGATGCACCCAGTGTAATGAATTCTTTTGCCGTAGGAGAAAAAGTTTTAATTGAGCTAGAGATGCCATGTCTTATATCAACATGGCAGGATAGAGAACAACTTCTGAGAATTACAACTACTGTGAAAGCAAAATGCTTAGTTTCTCATGCAGAAGTATTTGATTGGAACAATATGAATAAAAAAGAATTGTTAAATCGCCAAAAAGATGTGAAATTTGTAGAGTTAGACTATATAGATACTGAATGTGATGATATTCGTGCTTATTGAATTAACTAAAACAATAAATTCCAGTTTTTGTTTTTACCGTTTTTTTACATAAAGGGGTAGCCCCCAACCCATCAAGCTAATATTTTGATGTCCCCCAAAACAAAAATTTTATCTCTTCACAGTTAGTTGTCTATGAGAATGGAGTTCATTATTTTGTTTTTGGATATTTGCTTTTCTTAGCTTGATGGCAATGTGGTTCTACCCCTAATAAATGTTACAAAAATCTTTCAAATAGCTCTAACTTGCACAATGCTTCCCGTTAATATAATACGCTGATTCTGTGAAAACCGTAAATACAACCTCAACTTCTGGAAGTCCAAAATCCATTACATATGTAGTAATGGCCTTGGCAAATCGATCACGAATTTCCTGTCCACGCTCGAACCATTTCACTTCAATAAGAGGAAACGCTTCTATTTCTTCTCCATTGAATACAAACGTAGAACTTGGTAGTTCCAACGTAAAATTATCCGTACCACACTCACAAATCTCTGCGAGCTCTTCTACTAATGGCTTGCTTATGCGTTTTAATTGTTCAGTAGTAATTCCACGAAACACAACATGCGGCATGTGAATCCCTCCGTTAGATAGCTTTATATTTGCTCACATCATAACACAATTTATTTTGCTTCACTAACATCTATTGGTACATTTCAATGACATTCTTAAGAATGATCATATGTTATTGAAGCAATACATGTATTGTAACTATTTAAAACATTTGAGAGCTCGGTAATTGGGTAAATAAAAAAAGCCTTATCATTCTCCCTGTAAGGAGGCATGAGGGGAGGCCTCTATTAGGAAAGGGATGGTGCACTTATATATTTAAAAAAGAAAAGACACCCTAAGGTGCCTTCCTCCGACTTGATAACCACTTTAATTTTAATAACATTGGATACCCATCCGAATACTATTTTACCACGTTAAGTAATGTTGGTCATTGAGAAAGTCAAATACTTAGTGTTCATATATAGTGACCCCTAGGAGCATGCAAGATTTAATACAGTTTTTTATTTATCCAACAACAAAAAAGAACCCTAAAACCGTGCCGGGATAGGAATGTATAAAAAAATGCATAGGTCGATAGAACAAAGAAAGGAGGTTCCCATGTAAGGGGAAGATTCATCCTTGTCCTTGCTACTGGTAATAGGAGGTTATGTAAACTTGACATGTATAAAATATACAGGGTTCTTTATTCAACTGATGGAGCAAATTAGTTGAACACGACATTTCAAAAACAGTATGATTATGGAGGATGGAATATTAAGGGATTTGAAAAAAGTGTAAATTTAAAAATCGAATTTGTAAATAGAATGGATGATACTATGAATGAAAACAGAATAAAAATACTCGCTATTTCAGGAAGTCTACGGAAGAATTCCTCTAATACAAACGTTTTATATGCTATTTCTAATCTGAAATCGGAAAATATTGATTTTCAATTTTATGAAGGATTGGAACATCTCCCATACTTTAGTCCTGAAGCAGATACAGATGATCCTCCTGCTTCAGTTAAGGACTTACGTGAACAACTTAAACTAGCTGATGGTGTAATAATTTGTACCCCTGAGTATGCGAGGGGAGTTCCAGGAGTTCTAAAAAATGCTCTTGATTGGGTTGTATCATCGGGAGAATTTATGAATAAACCAGTAGCTGTTATTAGTGCTTCTTCACGTATTACAGGTGGAGATAAAGCACACGAATCAATAATGCTCACATTACAAATGATTGAAGCAAATATCCCCCAAAAAAGCACTTTACAAATTGGTGTCGTAGGAACCAAGATTAATAGTAAAGCAGAAATCCTAGATCCTACGACGAGAGAACAATTAAAATCAGTGCTTAATTCCCTTATTTCATCTATCTAATGTTAAGCAAAACACATGTATTTACTTCCGATAACATTTGATTATGTGAACATAAGAGCCCTCCAGATCAATTAAACTGGAGGGCTTTTGATAGTCTCTAAAATATATTGACTCCCGATAATGAGACGTTATGTTAACCGAGTGTGCATACAATATTAAACCGAAAACAAACAACATATCACCTCTCTTAAATGGTAAAATAGGGAAAAAGAATATTCTAAATAATACCTTTAGAAACCACTATTTATCACATAGGAGTTACCGAAAAAAAGAGATGAAAAAGAAAAGAAAAAAATAAAGTAAAGGGGGGACATAAGTGAAATATATTAATGGATTGTACATATCACTTATATTGATGATGTTCATTAATTTACTTAATATTACAATGTTCGATAATAAATACTCAGGGATAACAATGTATATCTCTTCCGTTATATTCACAATTGGAAGCGCATTTTTCATAAATGCAAAACGGCTTAAAATTAGTGAGAAAAAATAAAGCAAAAAAGTGATATTAAGTCCTCCAGTTAAACGAACTAGAGGACTTTTAATATATTGAATCCCTATAATAGGACGTTATGTTAACCTAACATGAATACCCTATACATTTAATTTGGCACGTTCGCTATGCTCTTTCATAATTAAATTCTGTAAAGGCAAACTAACCTAAAAAGCCTTTGGAGGAACTTATGAGACAGTTTATCGTAGCATTAGTAATATGTATGAACATTGTTGTAAATCCGTATGAGGCACAAGCAAGTACATCGGCATCCCTGCCATGCAGTGTTATACTAAATCCACTCAACAAAGCAGACAAAAATGCCAAAGGAGTTGCTTTGGTCTATAAAGTGAAGTTAACAGCGAGTTTTCCACGAACAAACATAAGCATTCTGGGTGTACACCTACCGGACCCAAACACTTTAGGTAATTATGATACATACGAAGGTTTTGCCTTCATTCCAGAGAAAATTAGTTGGCGATTCAAACTTTATCCTTCTGAAGAAGATGATGGTCCTACTTGGGCCGGGAGAATTGACATTATTACAGCAGAAATGAAAGGGGTACAGATTCAAGTACGCCCATCCAATTCCAAGACCGAGAAGTTAGGATTACCTGTTTTAACAAACAGTATCAAAGCCTGTAAATAAAGAACAGTCCATACAACTTCCAATAACGATAATTATATAAATAAGCTGTACATATGGGCAGCTTATTTTATTTTTTGTTTAGCACGGGGATTTTTTTATGAAGAAAAGACACTCACATGAGTGTCTTTTCCGATAGTTTTTTAGCAGAAGCAAGAAGCTCCAACGATGATTAATAAAATAAACAATACAACTAATAAAGCAAATCCTCCGGCGAAGCCGCAGCCGCCACAACTACCACCAAAGCCCATAACAGTTCCTCCTTTAGATAGGAGGGGGAAAACAAAGGTTCACTCATGTGTTTTAACGGATTCAATTTATTTTATACTTTTACGAATGAATGGAGCAGGTCCTTTTGAAAATAAAGAAAAGACACCTTATAAGGTGTCTTCCTTCGATTTGAAACATTTTAAGTTTAATAATATACGGTCTCGCCACTGACTTATTAGGCTGAAATTTTATAGTGTTTCTGAACAAAATTTTGTGCTAATTTTGAATCCTTAAGTTGATGGGGATCCTTTTTACCTTTTGTCATTTTTAAAGAAATCCTTCATCATTTTAGCGCCTTCAATGTTCAATGTCACACCTTCTACTTTATCTTTCTTCTCATCTTTAGCAATCGTAATTTGTTCCGTATTATCAACCCACACAAGAAACTCTTCTTTTGAGTCATCTTTATGTGTAACGGTTATAGTAGAATGCGCAGATTGTTTCTTTTTTGGGTCTAGTGTGATTGTTTTCGGTGTTCCGCTTTGAACTGCCGAAACGATTGATTGTATCATTTCCTCGTTATCTGTTTGAGATTTGGAACTAGTATTACTTGTTGTTCTAAGCATCTCAATGTTGGTAATGTCTGCAGAGTTTAATTGAATGGCATTTTTCGTATTTTCTTGCTTAGTTTTTGGCGTATTATTTGTAGTAGAAGTGCTTGTACAACCTATTAAAGTTAAAGATAGAACACTTAGAGCACATATGTAAGTGATTTTTTTCATTTTATCTCCTCCTCTAATTTAATTATAACAATATTCTGTTAATTTAGGTAGTTATTGTAAGGGAAAGGTATAATAATATTTCACCCTTACAAAATTGTCACATTCATGTAAGGTAATTCAATAGATTAGATACTTTTTCCATGTCATAATAAAGACATAAGAAAGCTAATCAAAAAACTATAAGTTATTAGGAGAGTGTCAGTCATGATTGTAACAACAACGTCTGGAATCCAAGGTAAAGAAATTATTGAGTATATTGATATTGTAAATGGTGAAGCTATTATGGGTGCAAATATTGTTCGTGATTTATTTGCTTCAGTTCGTGATGTTGTCGGTGGCCGTGCTGGTTCTTATGAAAGCAAGCTAAAAGAAGCTCGTGATATCGCAATGGATGAAATGAAAGAACTTGCAAAACAAAAAGGTGCGAACGCTATCGTTGGTATTGACGTAGATTATGAAGTTGTTCGTGATGGAATGTTAATGGTTGCTGTAAGTGGTACAGCTGTACGTATATAAGTAAATAAAAAACAGGCTCACCCCTTGAAGCGTATGCTTTGAGGGGCTTTTTTTGTTTTCAAGTAGTAGAAGTAAAAAGAATGAGCTTGATCCTTTAGGAAAAAGCTCATTCTTTTTATTTAAGCTATAAGATCTTTTGCTTCTACTTTCTTTTTGTTCATGACTAAAGTTAATAGGAACAAAATTAAGCTTAAAAGTGCCATTATAATAAAAACTTGCGTATAACCATCAAAATAGTCACGAGCGATTCCTGCTAAGACTGGAATAAATCCGCCCATAATATATCCTCCTGACTGCATCATAGCAGTCCATGCACTCGCATCTTCTGAAGTTTTTGTTTCATATAGCGGTAGCATGAGAGCGAGTGGGAATACGCCGCCGAGCCCGATACCTAGTAGAATAGAAGGAATCCATGGTGTAGTTAGTGGATAAATCATAAGCGATAAACCTATGAGTACAAAGCATATACTCCCTAATAACCAAAGAGCTCGGTTTTTATAAATATCGGCTAATGTTGGAATTAAAAAGCTACATATCATTTGAACAACTGTAAAAACAGTTATAAGAGTACCAGCTTGCTCGCCGCTGACACCCATACTTTGATTTGCGGGCGCAAGCCAAGTCGTAATGGAGTAAAAGATTCCTGATTGTAGTCCGAAAAAGATTGTGAACAACCATGCTTTTTTATTTCTTAAAGGTAAGCTATTATTCTTTTTATCTTGTGTGCTCGTATTCTTTTTTTGTTTCATAACCGGATACCAAAATATAATAGCGATAATAGTAAGCACACCCCAAAAAGCGAGTGCCATATTCCAATCGTCTTTTAATACATGTTGTAAAGGAATCGTTAATCCTGCACTTAAAGAAGCGCCAGTTCCCATACCTACTGAATATATTCCAATCATTAAGCCGATTTTCGTAGGGAATTTCTCTTTAATAAACCCTGATAGTAACGGACCTGCAAGTGCAATTCCAATGCCGATAAATAAAGAGCTCGCGAATAATGTGGAAATGGAAGAGGTAAAAGCCCTCATACATGTTGCGAAGCCAATTAAAATAAGACAAGCCATAATTGCTTTTTCTGCCCCATATTTTTTAATTACCTTCCCAGTCAGTAAGGCGAATGTCCCCATACAAAAAACCGGAATAGCTGTTAAAAAACTAACGGAAAAATTGCTTATATTTAAGTCTTGTCGGATTGTTTCTAATAAAGGTGAAACAGATGTGATTCCGATACGTAAATTAATGGAAACAAAAAATAGCGCTAGTATATACAAATAAGTTCGTTCTTGATGCTTCAATTTGATTTTCTCCTCTCTTAAACATCAGATGTTATTCGGTATATCATCTGATGTTTAAATGCATTATATAAGGAGCTTATTTCAGCTCCAAATTTTGAATGGCGTATGTTCGTGCCTCTTCGGTATTTTGTTTTAAAATAGCTTGGAATAACTTTTCATGAATGTCAGAGTTATCTTCATAGTTCACTGTATTTAATATTAATTGGCTTAAAATGTGGCGAAGGGCAGGTACGAAAGATTGATACAAATCAAGTAGAACTTCGTTTTTGCTAGCCTTTGCAATTGCTAGATGAAACTGAATGTCTGCATCTATGTATGCTACATAATTTCCTTCTTGAAGGGCATTTTTTCGTTTATTCAAATGTCCTTTTAAGTATAAAAGATCCTCTTCACTTCGGCGCTGTGCCGCTAACATCGCTACTTCTTTATCTAACATATTTCTTGCTTCATACACATGATTAATATTAGCTACTTGCAATCGTTTTTCAAATGAATCTTGTGTTGTATTTAGTGAGACAATACGAGTACCTTGTCCTTGTCGAACTTCTAAGATGCCGGCATGTACTAATATCTTTATGCTTTCTCGCAGTGTTGAACGCCCTACACCTAACTCTTCCATTAATTGCGGCTCTGTAGGGAGGCGATCACCGACTTCATACTCGCCAGAAAAGATTTTCTCTTGTAGACGTTCCAACACTTCATCGACTAATTTCCGCCGAGAAACTTTTGAAAAAGATTTCTTTTCGTTTATATTCATCTGCTCATCTCCTGTTATATTCGCTTTTATGATAAACAATTTAAGTTCTGTTGACAATGTTATTTTTTAGGGGGGAGAAGTGGGGGTAATAATGTTGATGAATAAATGAAAGGGCAGTACATATTTTACATGACTAATATGTGCTGCCCCGCTTATGCCACAATCGCGTCTGTTTCTCGATTATGAAAAAGTGTTTCCTGTCTTACTATAAATTTCATAGGCGAAAAATCCAAATAAATAGCCTATTCCAGCTCCTAAACCAACTGTAAATAGTGAATAATCCGGGAAAAATATGTCGACAATTATACCGATTAAACAGCCTAAAAGCATTCCCATTGGTATTAAACTATCCAATAAAACTTGAGCGTTTTTTGATTTTTTCTTACCTAAGTTACCGTTGTTATATTTATGTTTGAGCCTTTCAATCACAAATACTACAATTCCTCCGACTATTACAACAGGCGCAATTGCCGAAATTAACCACATGTTAGAATCTCCTTTCGCCTTTTAATAGAATTATACCAGATACTTACAATTCTATACTCCTAAACGTATTATCCAATCTATTTAAAAGGTCGATCAAAAAGACTTCTTCAATTGTATTTAATAACTCGTCAAAAACACTTTCCCTTTAGTTTTCTCAGCAGATTGAACGACATCAACCGCAGTTTTTACATCTGCTAAGTCATATGTAGAATGTACTTTCATGAAACGTAATTGTTTATCTTCTACTAAGCGAATTAAGTGACGAAACGTTTCTTGCCATTTATATGGTGATACTTCTTTATTCCAATGTCGCAAATGAAATATATTCGCGTGCACTTTTGCTTTCGTGACAATTTCCGCCCAGTTTACTTGTATTCCTGATAGAAGACCAATAGTTAAAAAGTACCCATTTGGACGCAAGGAGAAAGCTAATTCATTTCCATCCGGTCCTCCGATAGAATCAATCGCAGCATCCGCACCGATTCCGTTTGTTAATTCCATAACTGTTTCATAAAGTGGGGCAGTGGAAGTATCTATTACATATTCAGCACCGAGCTGAAGTAATTCCTCTGTATGTTTATTATTTCTCGTAACTGCAATTAATCGGAAGTTTAAAATTTGTGATAACTGAGCAAAAAGATGACCAATAGCGGATCCGCAAGCATTTACTAATAAAACGTCATTCTGTTGTAAATTTAGCGTTTCTGTACATGTAACCCATGCTGTAAGGGGATTTATATACATTTGTGCCGCTGTAAAATCATCAATGGAATCAGGAATAGGGACTACAAAGTCAGCTGATGTTGTAACGAACTCTTGCCAAGTACCATCTCCGCGTAAAGGTAATACGCGTTTACCGATAAGGTCTCTAGTAACGCCCGCGCCTACATCTTCTACAATACCAACACCTTCATAACCAGGGATGTTAGGTAAAGGGATTCTATGTGCATACGCTCCGGTTACGGGAATTAAGTCAGATGGATTAATCGGTCTAACTAACATACGAACCAAAACTTCATTATCTTTTAATGGTTCTATATTTTTATATTCAACTTGTAATACATCTTTTGGGTTACCAAACTCATGAAATTGAATGTATTTTCCGTGCAAGATAGTTGTTCCCCCTTAGTTTGATTGGGTTAATTATAGCATTTTGAGTTTAAATGATTATTTCATTAGAACTAAATAAAAGGGAACAGAAGGTCGTCGTTTATACTTTGAGGGGATTTTGATTGTGCAAATTTCAAAAAGATACATGAATTATGTAGCATTGTATGGATTGTAAAATCGATTTCCTGAATAAGTTATTAGGTACATAGTAATATAATAAAAAGACGCCCTTGTGAGCGCCTTTTTCCGACTTGAGATAGATGTATCATTATTGTTCTGTTAGGATACATAGCTCTCGTTTACAGTTTACTCACACAAATGATCTGTGTATCAATTTGTTTTGATATACAGATCATTTGCATGATAATTCTTATAAATAATTGCTGAATGATAACCTTACATGAAGGCTTTTAAAAGTTCTTGAACCAATGGAATTACTCCACCTACAAATTTTAAAACTGCCATTGCGATTTCCATATGATTGCCTCCTTTGTTTAAGAGTAAGATGTAATGAATTTTCATACCCTCATTATAGTAAGCGTTTACAGATACATCAATGGATTTCGATATGCAATATTTCATATTTATATTCGGTAATGAGGATAAAGAGGAATCAGTAACCTATCAAAATATAAGTCGCATCTTGTATAGTATAATGTAATGGTGGAGGTCGGATATGAAAAAAATAAATTCAAATATAGATTTGGATACAAATGTATTGGAAGCGGTATTTATTCCAAGAAGGTTTATTGTTTTATGGATTACACTTGTATATATAGCTTCAATGCTTTTAGAATTTCGTAATAATATTTTTTCTATGGATAGTTTCTTCTTTACAATAGTCATTGTTATTCATACTATTTTTCATTGGTATGCGAGTTCATTAAAGAATAGGCAATTGTTGTACTTCTTTTTTGTGCAACTCTTCATTGTGTTTCTCGCTGCATTTATTGTACCAAATGGTTCAATAGCTATTTTTGTTGGATTAACCCCTATTTTAATTGCCCAAAGTCTATATGTTTATAACAATATATTTAAAGTAATGGCAGTTTTTACTCTCATGTATGCCATATTTTGTACTGCAATTAGTATTAATTATGGTGTGAATAAAGTAGCTATTCTTATCTCTATGTTCCTTTTAGTATTAGCAATTATTATTCCTTTTTCCTATATTAATAAGCAGCAATTTGATGCACGTAATCGTATACAGAGCTACATTCAAGAGTTAGAGTCTGCATATATGAGAGTAGAAGAATTGACATTAGCTAATGAAAGGCAGCGAATGGCAAGAGATTTACATGATACGTTAGCGCAAGGTGTAGCAAGCTTAATTATGCAATTGGAAGCAATAGATGCCCATATGCAAAAAGGGAATACAGGACGCTCTCAAGAGATTATGAAACAAACTATGGTAAGAGCGAGACAAACTTTACATGATGCAAGGTTGGTTATTGATGATTTGCGTCATACTACTAATTCATTTAATGAAGCAGTAAAAGAAGAGGTTCAACGTTTTTCTGAAGCTACGTCTATACATGTGAGATTTACTATCCAAAGTCCACCGTATATTTCAAGCTTAGTAAAGGAGCACTGTTTATATGTAATTAGTGAATGTTTAACGAATATCGCAAAACATTCACAGGCAACAGATGTAAATTTAAAAGTTGAATATATCGATGATTTTGAAAAACTTACTATTGAAGTTGAAGATAATGGAATTGGTTTTGACACTAGATATATAGGTAAGAATCCTGGACATTATGGTTTAATTGGTCTAAATGAGCGTGTTCGATTGATTAAGGGAGAAATACATATATTGAGTGAAAAGATGAAGGGTACGAAAGTGTATATTCAAGTGCCTATAAATAAAGAAGGAGATAGCCATGAAGCATAACGTATTAATTGTAGATGACCATTTCGTTGTAAGAGAAGGTCTGAAATTAATAATAGAAACGAGTGATTCATTTCAAATTATAGGTGAGGCTGCAAATGGAGAAGAAGCCCTTTCTTTCATAGAGAAAAAGGAACCTGATGTCATTTTAATGGATTTAAATATGCCTAAAATGAGTGGTTTAGAAACAATTGAGGCTTTGAATGAAAAACAAAACCATACGCCGATTATTATATTAACTACTTATAACGAAGATGAATTAATGTTAAAGGGAATTGAGTTAGGAGCAAAAGGATATTTGCTAAAAGATACGGATCGTGAGAATTTATTTCGAACGTTGGAAGCGGCTATTCGAGGTGAGATTTTACTACAACCAAATATTATGGAAAAGATAGTGAAGTATAAAAGGAAAGAAGTACATGCTGATAAGGGTGAAGAAAATAACTTAACAGATAAAGAATTGTTTGTGTTGAAAGCTATTGCGCGCGGATATAAGAATAAAGAAATTGCATTTGATATGGGGATAGCTGAGCGAACGGTAAAAGCACATTTAACAAATATATACAATAAACTAGGTGTTAATTCACGGTCAGAAGCGGTAGCTGTATCTATTGAAAGGAAGTTAATTCATTTTTAAAACATTATATATGCCCAATCGTACATTATAGGCTTGCCCTTTTGTACGATTTTTTTATTTCTTCCTCATGTTATGCTTCAGAAAGCATGGGAGATTTAAGAACAATCTAATAGCATTACAATTACAGACGTTTCTAATGTAGGAAAGGAAGAAGAATAATTAAATGGAAACTTTGCTTTTAATTCCTGTAGTAATTTTCTTTCTTTGGCTGCAAAGCAAACAAAGAAAAATAAATTGGATAGATATTATAACTTTTCTCATGATGATAGGGATTATTACTTATACGGCGCCGCAACCAATGACTAGGGATTTACAAGCAGAGTTACTGGCAGTTACGCTTATTTCTTTCGCTATTGGTGTTTGGCAAGGTGGGGGAATTACAGTCTGTTATGAGGATAGAATTTTATATATTACAAATGGAAAACAGAATTCCATTTCATGGATTCTTTTAATAATTGGCAACATAATTATTACTAACATATTTGAAGGTGGATTTACATTTAATGGATCGTGGATTGTTTTGTGTAGTGTTGTCATTGCATCTGGGGTGAAAAATAGTATTCTATGTATTCTGTACAAATTAACAGTACGAAATTGAATGGAAAAAAGGACGTTTTCTTTTATCTTAATTATAGAACGTATTACTGTAAGTTCATTAAAAGATTGTAGTCGATAAAAATGAGAAGGAAGAATGGGGGAGTTAGCGTAGATGTTTCTGCCTATTACTACATTTTATAGGTTTAGTTGGCTGGGGAGTTTTGCTTTCTCTTCAGAAAAGGTTAGCAGGAATCGAGCGTTTTCGAGGGCTGAAGAACTAAATGCTAATTTGTATGAAAAGAAATGTATAGATTCAGTTAGTAATATTCATGAGAAAATAACGATAGATTTTGTGAATTATGGTGATAATTATGTATCGGGCCATGCGGAACCTTATGCAGCAATTGTCATAACGAGCGGCGATATGCTTGTTGGAAGTGGACGGGTTAATGAGTATGGAGAATTTAAAATATATACGAATAATCATCTGGAAGAGTATTTGATAATAAAAGTTCAGTTGATATTAGGTGGTTTTTATCAAGATAGTATAATAGTAAAGATAGATTGTTAATTTATAATGATTCCAGTTTTTATTTACTAAATAAAAGTAAAAGGAAGCAACAAATTGTTGCTTCCTACATTATTAAGCCGAAGCTTTCTTCATTCTCTCAAGTAAGCTAGATAAAATATGCGTACGATAAGATTCTAGTTTTTTACCTTCATAAGTACGAATACCTAATTTTTTAAGTTCTTTTACATACCAACCTTTGCTTCCGAAATACATGTGATCGCTCCCCTTCAACTTTGTTTTTAGTAGTTCTGATTGTACTTGGAGGTACAGGTAATATAATGAAGGAAATGAATTTCGCGCGAAAATGGTTAACTTTGTTGCAAAAGACATATATACTAAGGATAGTATATAACGAGGTGGGCAAGACGTGATTATAGAGAAGCACGAAATTCAAATTGACCAAATTACGAGCGGTAAAGTGAATATCTTTACTTTCTATAGAAATAGAAAGCAAGTTGATGATCATTTTTTACGATTGCAAGAACCATCGCTTACAGCAAACTACTTCTTCCATTTTCATTTTGATGCAGAGAG
>Ga0213824_1000498_pt1 | contig 29134 bp, 26 predicted proteins | sample MC6MC0906MG_FD_179892 | JGI IMG/M metagenome (GOLD analysis project Ga0213824, IMG submission 179892) | Enriched soil aggregate microbial communities from Iowa State University, Ames, United States - MC6-MC0906-MG | ecosystem: Environmental > Terrestrial > Soil > Unclassified | place: USA: Iowa...
GGATGTGCCGGAGCTACGTCTTCTTCCGAGGGTATTTTTAAAAGAAAACACAAAGGAGCCGAGAAACAGATGTTAAAGTATTTAGGTAAACGAATCGCACGTTCATTTCTTACACTGATCATCATTCTAACCGCGGTGTTCTGTCTGCTGCGTCTGATGCCCATCGAGGGATATTTCCAGAACTTTGATAAAATGACGCCTCAGCAGATCCAGGTAGGGTTAAAGGAGATGGGGCTTACAGATCCTCTGCCGGTCCAGGTGATCCGTTTCTTTAAAGACCTTCTTCACGGAGATTTGGGCGTATCCAGGATCTATCGTTCCAACGTCCCTGTGTCTGATATTTTAAAGGATAAGGTCCCTATTTCTGTGAAACTGGGGGTCTGGTCTATGGCACTCTCTCTTCTTGTGGGGCTTCCCATGGGGGCTTTGATGGCGCAATATAAATACAGGTGGTTCGATAAGATCGGAACTCTTTTCATTGTCTGTATCCAGGCAGTTCCTGCTGCTGTTTATTTTCTGTATATCCAGCTCTACGGCACTAAGCTGATGGGGGTGGGATTGTTATTCCAGATCAATGATCCGAAATACTGGGTTCTTCCGGTTCTATCCATGTCCCTTGGAAATATAGCTTTTTATGGCATGTGGCTGAGACGGTATATGGTGGATGAAAGCAATAAGGATTATGTGAAGTTAGCTAAGGCAAAGGGGATGTCAGAGGGCGGAGTCATGTTTAAACATATTTTCCGCAATGCTTTTGTTCCTTTGGCTCAATACATTCCTACTGCATTTTTAAATACAGTGATCGGATCCATTTATATTGAATCCCTGTATAGCATCCCGGGAATGGGAGGGCTTCTTGTAACGGTGATTAAAAAGCATGATAATACCATGGTTCAGGGCATTGTCCTGCTCTATGCCTGCGTAGGTGTTCTGGGACTTTTACTGGGCGACCTTCTTATGGTATTGCTGGATCCCAGAATTAGTCTGGGAAAGAAAGAAGGTGACAGATGATGAAGCAGTTTTCTTATCGTCATACAAAAGAAGCGGAATTTATGGAATCGATGGAGGAAGGGGAGTTGTTTTCCTTTGCGGGCTTTAATGAAAGGGAAGCGGAGAAAACAGGATACAGCAATTATTCTTACTGGTACAGTACCTTCCGAGCCTTTTTAAAGAACCGGGGAGCTTTTGTTCTTTTGGTATTTTTGATTCTTCTCCTGGCGTTTACATTTATCCAGCCCTATCTGCCGGGGCAGTATGATCCCAATATGATCATCAATGATGCAAAGGGGATGCAGTTTCGTAACGTTCCGCCGGGAAAAGACTTTATTCTGGGAACAAATTCCATTGGACAGGATTTATGGGCAAGGATCTGGGCGGGTACCAGAACTTCTTTGATCATCGGCTTGTCTGTGGCCCTGGCTGAGGCGGTCATTGGCATAACCGTGGGTGTGATCTGGGGATATGTGAGAAAGGCGGATTTCATTCTCACGGAAATTTACAATATCATTGACAATATACCGAATACCATTGTTCTGATCCTGATCTCTTATATTTTAAAACCCAGTGTAAAGACTCTGGTGTTCGCTATGTGCCTGACCGGCTGGATTCAGATGGCCAGATTTATCAGGAATCAGATCCTTATTATCCGGGACAGGGATTATAATGTTGCAAGCCGTTGTCTGGGAACACCTGTCAGTAGGATCATTATAAAAAACCTGCTTCCTTATCTGGTGTCGGTGATCATGCTGCGCATGGCTTTAACCATTCCGGCTGCTATCGGAAACGAAGTGTTTATTACATACATTGGCTTGGGATTACCGGTGAATATTCCAAGTCTAGGCAATCTGATCAACGAAGGACGGGCTTTGATCACTACCCCTGCATTGCGCTATCAGCTGGTTTACCCGACAATCATCCTTTCCTTTGTCACCATATCGTTTTATATCATCGGCAATGCCTTTTCGGATGCCGCTGATCCCAAGAATCACATGTAAGGAGAGACAGCATGAACCAGGAAAAGATTTTAGAGGTAAACGATCTGGACATCAAATTTGAATTAAGGGGAAAAACCCTTCATGCCATTCGGGGGATTTCTCTGGATTTATATAAGGGGGAGATTCTGGCTATTGTAGGGGAATCGGGCAGCGGAAAGTCTGTTTTTACCAAATCCTTTATGGGTCTTTTGGAGAGAAATGGGTATGTGGATGGCGGAAGTGCAGTTTATTCCGGGGCAGATGACCGGGAGAATGTTGAATTAACCGCTGTAAAGAGGGAGAAAGACTGGCTTAAGATACGGGGGCATGAGATTGCGATGATCATGCAGGATCCCATGACCAGCTTAAGCCCCTTAAAAACCATTGGGGTTCAGATCATGGAAGCAGTGCTGCTTCATCAGAAGGTGGGGCATTCAGAAGCAAAGAAGCGAACGCTTAAATATTTAATGGATGTGGGAATTCAGGATCCGGAAAAAAGGTTTGATCAGTATCCTCACGAATTTTCCGGGGGAATGCGCCAACGGGTGGTGATCGCCATTGCCATTGCCTGCAATCCGCAGATCCTTATTTGTGATGAACCGACCACAGCTCTTGATGTTACCATACAGGCCCAGATTCTGGATCTGATTAAGGAACTGCGGCATAAATACAGGCTTTCAGTAATTCTGATCACCCATGACTTAGGGGTGGTGGCCAACATCGCAGACAGGGTGGCGGTTATGTACGCCGGAGATATTGTGGAAATTGGCACATGTGAAGATATTTTTTATGATGCAAGGCATCCTTATACCTGGGCTTTGCTTTCTTCCCTGCCTCAGGTCGGGGTAAAGGGGACGGATTTGTTTTCTATTCCAGGCACACCTCCTAATCTTTATACGGAGATAAAGGGAGATGCATTTGCTCCCCGTAATCCTCAGGCTCTTAAAATCGATTTTGTAAAAAGACCTCCTTATTTTGAGGTATCGCCTACTCATAAGGCGAAGACCTGGCTGTTAGATCCCAGGGCACCTAAGGTGGATCCGCCGCCTGTGGTCAGCAAAATCAGGAATGGAGGGCTGCTTTGATGGAACGTGAAGTGTTGTTAGATGTAAGGGATTTGGATGTGACCTTTGGAGAGCGCAGAAAGAAATATGAAGCGGTAAAAAAGGTAAACTTTAAAATATACAAAGGAGAAACCTTTGGGCTGGTGGGAGAGTCCGGATCAGGGAAAACCACCATTGGCCGTGCGATCATGAGGATCGTTCCAAGCTGCGGAGGAGATATTCTTTATAAAGGCGATAAGATCAATGGGAGAATCTCAGCGGAGCTGGACAGGAAGGTTATTAAGGAAATACAGATGATCTTTCAGGATCCCCAGGCTTCCTTAAATGAAAGGGCCAAGGTGGATTATATCATCAGCGAAGGGCTGATGAATATGGAAAAAGGATTAGGGGAAAAGGAACGGAAAAAGCGGGTAGACCAGGCCCTTCTTGATGTGGGGCTTCTTCCGGAATTTGCAAGCCGTTTCCCCCATGAGTTTTCCGGAGGTCAGAGACAGAGAATCGGGATTGCCAGATCCCTAATTATGAACCCGGATTTTATCATTGCCGATGAACCGATTTCTGCTCTTGATGTGTCGGTCCGGGCTCAGGTGCTAAATCTCCTTGGAGATATGAAGAAGAAACGGCAGATCACCTATCTTTTTATTGCCCACGACTTATCTGTCATGAGATTTATCACGGACCGGATCGCAGTGATCCGCAAAGGTGAAATAGTGGAAATGGCGGAAACGGAGGAACTGATCACCCATGCTCTTCATCCCTATACAAGGGCGCTGCTTTCTGCAATACCCATGCCGGATCCGAAGCATGAAAAGGAGAAAAAGCTTTTGGTTTATGATCCTTCTGTTCACGATTATTCGTGGGAAAAGGCTTCCTGGAGGGAGATAAGGCCAGAGCATTACGTGCTGGCAAACCGGAAGGAAGCGGAAGAATATAAAAAACTGTATAAGGATTGAGTGAGTATAAGAATGAGTTTTTAGTATAACGGATCATTGATGGAATCTTTAGAAAATATAATATACTCCTCCTGTGACAGACTGCCCGAGTGATAAAAGCTGCCTGTTACGGGAAGGGGTTTTTTAATTTTTTGGTTTTATTGACATTCCACATATCTGACCATATAATAATGAAAAATACAGTGCCTGGCGGTTTGCACAAAATGGGGAAACCGTTTGTACTGTCATGAAGCGGTATAAAAAGTGCCGGAAGGAATATAGCAGGAAGAACAGGAGGGGATGACGATGGAATCTTATGGAATTGTAAAGATACCGGTCGCTACTATTTGGGAAGGCCGGTCAGAGATAAAAGAGAACAGCCTTGGAGAAACAGTTTCGACCATTTCAGATGAAGGGCTGTATGGAATGGGGCTTGCGATAACCGGGCCAAACGAGCGGGGATTTTATCCGGTGCGTACATTTTACGGCTATTCCGGTTTTATCAGGAAGGAAGAAATAGAACTGGTGAGTCTGGATGAGCTGAAATGCTGGGAAGAGAGCGAGCTTATGGTTACAGATGGAATCTATGTGGACATTCTTTCTCTTCCAAAGGTTCAGGGAGTGCGCCTATTAAGCCTTTTCCGTGGTTCTCTTATTAAGGTACTTTCCTTTGATTCAGAAAACGAAGGCTGGGCCAGGGTGGAGCTTTTGGATGGGCGAGTGGGCTATATGAGAAACCAGTTTTTAAGGAAAAAGGAATTTTCACAGTCCGGGCTGTGGACGGGAGAGCTTCCGCAAAAGGAAATTGTGGATGAAGCACATTTCCGTAAGTCGGTGGTAGAGACTGCAAAGCAGTATTTGGGGACCCAGTATCGTTGGGGAGGAAGATCTACCGCAGGCATCGACTGTTCTGGGCTCACTTCGGAAAGTTATCTTTTAAACGGAATTCTTATTTACCGGGATGCCAGGATAGAACCAGGATTTCCGGTACATGAAATTCCAAAGGATGAAATGCTTCCAGGGGATCTGATGTATTTCCCGGGACATATCGCCATGTATATGGGAAATGGTTCTTACATCCATTCTACAGGAAAAATTGGCAGCGGCGGTGTTGTGATTAATAGCTTAAATCCTCAGGCAGAGGACTATCGGGCGGATCTTGCGGAAAGCTGGTATGCGTCGGGGAGTATTTTTGGCACGGTCGGATAAATTATTCAATAAGTTAAGAGAAAGGGTCGGATAAAAATGGATTCCAGACTTACATTAGAGAAAAGAATTGAAGCGGAGATCAAGAGCTATGACGGGAAAATGGGAATCTATCTGGATGATTTCCATGGTAATGTCATTGCTATTCACGCAGATGAAGCATTTGAGACTGCAAGTTCCATAAAGACCTATATACTGGCATGTCTGTTTGATGAGGTGGAAAAGGGAAACAAAAGCCTTGAAGATATCATTGAGTACAGGGTAGAACATGCGGTAGATGGAAGCGGTGTGCTCGCAGCCCTGGAGCCGGAAGCAAAGCTCAGGGTAAAGGATGCGGCAACCTTTATGATCATTGTCAGTGATAATATTGCAACGAATATGATGATAGACTATCTTGGACTGGAAAAGATTAACCAATGCATCAAAGCCCTTGGATGCAGGGATACGGTGCTGCACAATCCCATACACTTTGAGCAGTATGACAGACTTGGGACCAGTACACCGAGTGATTATGCCAGTATTTTTATCAGGCTGGCAAAGGGGGAACTAATCAGTCCGAGGGCGGATGAAATGATGCTGGAAATCTTAAAAAAGCAGCATTATAACAGTATGATTACTAAGGATTTTCCTCCATTTTACATGGACAGCGATAATACGGATGACATCTTAATTTCCGTTGCCTCTAAAAGCGGAAGCATGGATGCCTGCAGAAATGACGGAGGCCTGGTGTTTACGCCCTATGGGCCTTATGCCATCGTCATGTTTCATAAGGAATTTTCTGATGCCATGTATTATCCGGCTCACCCGGCTACCGTGTTCGGGGCCAGGGTCAGCCGGATGATCCTGGATCAGTTTTTAGCATTGGAAGGAAGATTGTTAAAATAGAGAATTAGTGTGTATTTTTACTAAAAAAGGTTTGGATAAGTTCAAAAATCACGACATTATTACTGATTTCTCGGTATCTGCTTCGGGATATTTCTGTTATTATAAAGTAACAGAAAAAAAGGAGGGATATCTATTATGAAAAAAAGAACGGCATTTTTGCTGGCGCTTACAGCGGCTCTCAGTCTGACCGCATGTGGTTCCAAACAGGAGGCGGCGGCTACAAAGGCAGAGTCTGCAGCGGAGGCGCAGACGACAGCTGCCGAGACAACGGCTGCTGCGGGGGAAGAGAAAAAGGAATCAGGGGAAGATGGGGATTTATCTGAACTGATTAAGGCAGCCCAGGCAGAAGGGGAATTAACTGTATATGGTTCCTGCGAAGAGGAGCATTTGGCTGCGGTATGCCAGTATTTTGAAAAGACTTACGGCATCAAGACAAAGTTCCAAAGACTTTCAACCTCAGAGGTTTATACCAAGGTTTCTGAGGAGGGAGGAAAGCCTTCTGCTGATGTTTGGTTTGGCGGAACGACTGACCCCTATAACGAAGCGGTTGCAGCAGGAATTTTAATGCCTTATGATGCGATGAATGCCAAGAATCTTATAGGAGACCAGTATAAGGATCCTACAAATAGCTGGTATGGTATTTATAAGGGAATTCTGGGCTTCATGGTGAACACAGAAGAATTAAAGAGACTTGGTTTAGAGGCTCCTAAAACTTGGGATGATTTAACGAAAGAAGAGTATAAGGGACTTATCATGCTTTCCAACCCCAATACAGCAGGCACCGCGAAACTGGTTATCAATACCATGGTACAGATGAAGGGCCATGATGCCGCCATGGAATATTTTAAAAAGCTGGACAAGAACATTGCACAGTATACAAAATCAGGTTCCGGCCCATCTAAGATGGTTGGACCTGGAGAATGTGTCATTGGAGTCGGTTTCCTTCATGACGGAATTTACCAGATCCTTCAGGGATATGACAACATTCAGCTGATTGTTCCTGAGGACGGAACCTCCTTTGAGGTAGGAGCAACTGCGATCTTTAAGGGTGCTACCCATCCAAATGCAGCGAAGCTGTGGATCGAGTATGCCCTGTCACCAGAGTGTGTTGATCTTGCTAAGGAAAACGGCGCTTATCAGTTCCTGGTTTTAAAGAACGCAACACAGCCGGAAGAGGCTGTACGCTTTGGCCTGGATATGAATAATACTATTGATTATGATTTTGAAGATGCAAAAGAAAACAGTGCGAAATATGTGGAAGATTTCTTTGAAGCCTTGGGAAGCTCTGCAGACAAGGCAGATGCTGACCGTTTCCTGACACAGTAAGGAGACAGGAGGCAGGAAATAAACGTCCGGCTGTATGAAGGAACATGCTGCGTAATGCGTAAAAGGCCATTACGCAGCATTTTTTCATCATTGGAGTTAGGACTCCTGCCTGGAATGACGAAAGGAGGAGTATTATGGCCAGCTTGCAGAGTAACCGGCTGGAGCGCAAAAAATTCTTTTCTGACCCGATTTTGGTCAGCATGATTGCAGTTTTACTTATTTTTCTTGCGCTGTTTATTCTTTATCCCCTGTTTATGCTGTTGATAGACAGTTTTTATGCGGAGGGATCTGTTACACTTCAAGTATTTCGGAGGGTTTTAAATCTGGAACGGTTTCAGAATGCTTTTAAAAATACCCTTGTTCTTGGATTTATCACGGGGACGGCTTCTACGGCCATCGGTTTGCTGTTTGCTTATGTCGAGGTATATGTGAAGCTGAAAACTAAGGTTTTGGAGAAGCTCTTCGGGCTTGTTTCCATGCTTCCGGTGGTATCCCCACCATTTGTTCTGTCTTTGTCCATGATCATGCTTTTTGGAAGGAGCGGCCTGATCAGCAGGTCCCTGCTTCACATATATGATTCTAATGTCTATGGGCTTAAGGGAATTGCCATTGTCCAGACTCTGACCTTTTTTCCGGTATGCTACTTAATGCTAAAAGGGCTTTTAAAAAATATTGATCCTTCTCTGGAGGAGGCCACCAGGGATATGGGGGCCACCAGGTGGAAGGTGTTTTCCAGTGTTACGTTTCCACTTTTGCTTCCGGGTCTTGGCAATGCGTTTCTGGTGACCTTTATTGAGTCTGTGGCGGATTTTGCAAATCCCATGCTGATCGGCGGGTCTTATGATACTTTGGCTACCACCATTTACTTACAGGTGACAGGAGCTTATGACTCCACGGGTGCGGCAGCCATGTCAGTTGTTCTGCTGTCCCTGACGGTTGTGTTGTTCCTGATACAGAAGTATTATCTGGAAAAGAAAACTGCAGCTACTTTGACGGGAAAGGCTTCACGTATGAGAATGCTTATTGAGGATAAGAGTGTGACCGTCCCTTTGACTTGCTTCTGCGGCATTGTAGCGGCTTTTGTCCTGCTGATGTACATCATGGTTCCCTTTGGCGCACTGTTTACTCTCTGGGGAAGGGACTACAGCTTAAGCCTCAAGTGGTTTCAATATATGTTTAAAACCAGCGGAATCAAGGCATTTAAGGACTCCTTCGTGCTGTCCTTAATCGCTGCGCCTCTCACGGCATTTCTTTCCATGGTCATTTCTTATCTTGTGGTTAAGAAGCGGTTTAAGGCAAAGGGCTTTATTGAATTTGTTTCCATGCTGGCCATGGCTGTTCCGGGAACGGTTCTTGGTATTGGATATATCCGGGGGTACGCAAACGGATTGTTCCGTTCCGGATTTATGAGCGGCCTTTATGGGACAGGGCTTATTCTGATCATTGTATTTATCGTCCGGAGCCTTCCCACCGGTACCAGAAGCGGGATATCTGCCCTGCGTCAGATTGATAAGTCCATAGAGGAATCTGCTTATGACATGGGAGCCAATTCTGCCAGGGCGTTTATGTCCGTGACCCTTCCTCTTATTAAGGATTCTTTTTTCAGCGGTCTGGTAACCGCCTTTGTTCGCAGCATTACCGCTATTTCCGCCATTATCCTGCTGGTGACGCCAGATTTTCTGTTAATCACCTGCCAGATCAATGAACAGGCGGAAAAGGGAAATTACGGTGTGGCCTGTGCTTATGCAACCGTATTGATTCTCATTACTTATGGTGCGGTTCTCATCATGAATGCTATGATGAAGTTCTTCGGTGTCAGCAGAGTCGTGAAGGAAGTCCAGGATTAAGTTTAAGGAGGAATATAACATGGAAAAACAGAAAAAAGGCGTTCGGTTGGAACGTATTTCAAAGATATACATGGATCCAAAGACAGGTAAAGAGTTTTATGCAGTAAAGGACACCTCTCTGGATATTGAGCCGGGAACCTTTGTTACCCTGTTGGGTCCGTCAGGCTGCGGCAAGACGACTACCCTTCGTATGATTGCGGGCTTTGAAAGCCCGGATGAAGGGGAAATTTATCTGGGAGGAGAGGCAATCAACCATTTGACTCCCAATAAAAGGGATACGGCCATGGTGTTCCAGAGCTATGCCCTTCTGCCTCATTATAACGTGTTTGACAACGTGGCCTATGGTCTTAAGATCCGGAAGGTTCCAAAGGATGAGATCAGGGAACGGGTCATGAATATATTAAAGCTGGTGGAAATGGAAGGGATGGAGACCCGTATGACAAACCAGCTTTCCGGTGGACAGCAGCAGCGTGTGGCATTAGCCAGAGCCCTGGTCATTGAACCGGGAGTCCTGCTTTTTGACGAGCCTTTAAGCAACTTAGATGCAAAGCTGAGGGTGACTATGAGAACTGAGATCCGAAAGATACAGCAGAAAGTCGGAATTACGGCGATCTATGTAACCCACGACCAGTCAGAAGCCATGAGTATTTCCGATAAGATCATCATCATGAGCAAAGGCAAGGTGGAGCAGATTGGAAGCCCAAGGGAGATCTATTATCATCCTGCTTCCAGATTTGTGGCTGATTTTATTGGAGAAGCCAACTTCTTAAAGGCAAAGGTTTTGTCGGAAGAAGGGGAAAAGGCCATGATTTCGGTGGCAGGCAAAGAGTTTGAAGTAAACAATTTTGCAGGAGCCCATTCCGGAGATGAGGCGACTTTGGTGATCCGGCCGGAGGGTGCGATCCTGGCGGAGCAGGGGATTTTAGAGGGACTTGTCACCTTATCCACCTTCATGGGATCTTATCAGTACTATCAGATCATGGTGGGAGATATGGAACTTCAGATTACGGATTATAACCCGGTCAACCGGAGAATCTACGAAGTGGGTGAAAAAGCTTATCTGGATTTTGATCCAAAGGGTGTTTACATCCTGTAGCACTGTGTTAGAATAATAATAATAAGTTTGAAGGGCAGGAAACAGGGACGATGAAAAACTGGACCTTATGTGCTGCGGCCCTACTGTGCATTGGCTGTCTGGTAGGCTGCGACCGCAGTTCCCGGATGGTGCCCGCAGAGTTTCACAAGGATGAGGAACTGGTGGTGTACTGTCCTCATCCGCTGGAATTTATTAATCCCATTGTTTCGGAATTCGAGGAACAGACCGGGATTAAGGTGGAGGTTTGCACGGGAGGGACAGGAGAACTGTTAAATATGGTGGAAGACAGGAAGGAACCCAGATGTGATATTTTCTGGGGAGGCTCCCTGTCTACCACCATGGTTAAAAGTGAACTGTTTGAGCCTTATATCAGCAAAAATGAATCCATGATCCAGGAAGATTACAGGAATAGGGAAGGAAATATGACCCGGTTTACGGATGTTCCAAGCCTTCTCATGGTGAATACCAATCTTGCTGGAGATAACATCATAGAAGGGTATGGGGACCTTCTTAAGCCTGAGCTTTTCGGAAAGATTGCCATGTGCGATCCTTCTACCTCCTCCTCGGCGTTTGAGCATCTGATCAATATGCTTTATGCCATGGGGGGAGGAGATCCGGAGGCCGGCTGGGACTATGTGGAAGCCTTTTGTAAAAACCTGGATGGAAAGCTTCTTCAAAGTTCCTCTGAAGTATATCAGGGAGTGGCTGAAGGGCGTTATACGGTAGGACTTACCTTTGAAGAAGGGGCAGCTCACTACATTGCTTCCGGATATCCGGTCAGTGTGGTGTATATGAAGGAGGGGGTTATATCCAAACCGGATGTAGTATGCATCATCAAGGGTTCCGGCCACATGGAGTCAGCAAAGCAATTTGTGGATTTTGTAACGGGTAAGGATGCCCAGACGGTTATTTCTGAAAGTCTTGGAAGGCGTTCCGTAAGGACGGATGTAAATGAACCGGAATATCTGCTGGATAAACAGGAGATCCACATCATTTATGACGAGGAAGGCGTGGTAAAGGAGAACAAAATGGAATGGCTGAGACACTTTTCAGAGGTTTTTCAAAGCACCCTGAATTAGAATAGGGAGGGAGCATGAAAAAGGGACGATATTTCAAAGATGAGCTGCGCCGCCTGATCATGGGATATGCCATTATTCCGGCAGTAGGCTTTACCCTGATCTGTACCTTGGTCTTTCTTGCGGTCCTGCTCTATGGGAAAAAAAGCGGGAATGAGTCCCACAATGCTTTTGTGGCGGAGGAACTGGAGAAGGTTCTTACAGGGTATGAAGAGAAGCTTGATGCGCTTTCGGATTCTGACCTGCTTTTTGACAGGGATTCCGGTGCAGCCGGTCGGATGGCCGTGTTTGAGCAGTTTTACCGGATGTCCGAACAGTTGGGATATAAGGCTGATCTGTATGTTTTTGACGATGAAAAGCGGGTGCTTTTGTCCTCAAGAAAGGATATCCCGGAATACTTATCAGGTAGGGAGGATATCCGCTGGGGATTGTTCGGGGCCATGGATGGAAATCCGGGGGAAACCAGAGTGCGCTTAATGGAAGCCTGGAAAGGATCGGAACGGGATATTGCTTTGGGTATGGCGGTCATGCGGGGAGATAAAAAAGCAGGATATTTAATCTTCACCATTAACAGCAGCCAGTTTAAACCGGCGCTTGACCGGTCAGAAAGCCAAACCATCATTGCAGACCGGTTTGGCTGGGTTTATTTAAGCAGCAGTTATAATCTGGTGAGCAGCAGCAGCCAGGTGTTAAAGGTGCTTGAGACGGCAGGCAGGTTTCTGCCTTATGAAAAGAAGATGTATCTTATATCCGTTCACCCGGCATACCATAACATGTTTTTAATCTATTCTGTTACGGATATCCAGAATATCGTGTTTTCCCTGGGGCTTAGCAGCGCTCTCATTATAACGGCCCTTGTGCTGATGACCATATGGGTGCTGATCAGCACGAAGAAGGTAACGGAACGGAAGACCAGGGATTTTTACCGTCTTCTTCAAGTCATGGAAAAGGCCAGAAATGGGAATTTAGACGCTTCCATAGAAATAGAAAGTGAAAACGAATTCCGGATCATAGCCGATGCTTACCGGGAAACCATTGCCAGCTTAAAGCTGCAGATGGAGAATAACAGAAAGATGACGGAGCTGGTGGCAGCTTCCCAGAATAAGCAGCTAGAATCACAGTTTAACCCTCATTTCCTGTTTAATACTCTGGAAAATATCCGGTATATGTGCATTATCCAGCCGGAGACAGCCGGGAAGATGGTGTTCAGCCTGTCAAATCTCCTTCGTTACAGCTTAGATGGCAGCAGGACGGAGGTTACTCTGGAAGAGGATTTGGAGCACCTGGAGAATTATTTAACGATCTTAAAGTACCGGTTTAACCGCCGGTTTACCTATGTGATTGACGTGGAAGCAGAGGCGCTGTCCTGCAAGATTCCCAGGCTGGTGCTGCAGCCCATGATTGAAAATTCAGTCAAATACGGGTTTGGCAACCAGGAAAATTTAAGGGTGGAGCTTAAGGCATATATTCACGAAGAACGGCTGATCATGATCTGCAGGGATGACGGGATTGGAATGACTCCAGGGGTTTTAAGTGACATTCAGGCTCTATTGGAGCAGGAGGAAAATAACAAACGGCATTCCGGGCTTTATAATATACACAGGCGGTGCAGGATCCTTTACGGAAGGCCTTATGGAGTGGAGATACGCAGTGCAGAAGGGCTTGGCACAACGCTGGTGGTGACCCTTCCGGCACAAAGGGAGGAATTATAATGTTACGGGTGATGATAGCGGAAGATGAGGATATTATCCGCAAGGGGCTTATTTATACCATGGATTGGATGGGTATGGACTGCGTAGTTGTGGCGGAGGCGGCAAATGGACAGGAGGGGCTTTCAAAGATACTTGAGAATAAGCCTGACGTAGTTCTTGCAGACATCTGCATGCCGTTTATGGACGGGATTGAGATGATAAAGGAAGCCTCTAAGAGCGTGAAGTTTAAAAGCATACTTCTGACAAGCTATGCGGAATTTGAATATGCAAGAAGGGCCATATCCGCCGGGGTCAGTGAGTACTTACTAAAGCCGGTGGATGAAGAGAAGCTCGCAGTCCTTATGAAAAGGCTGGGTGAGGAAATTGCGAACAGCCGCCAGGTGGAGTATGTAATGGAACAGGCGGAATCAGACGCAGGGATCATGAATCTGGAATACTATATGCAGCTGGACCTTTCTGAAAATAAATATGTTTCAAAAGCGATCCAGGAGATTAAGTCAGGGTATGGGGATAAGCTGAGCGTGGAATCCATATCGGATATGCTGGGGGTCAGCGCCAGCTATTTAAGCCGGAAATTCAAAGAGGTGACCGGGCAGACCTTTTTGGACTTCTTAAATAAATACCGGATTTCCCAGGCCATTGTTCTGTTAAATACCGGACAATACCGGATCGGTGAGGTTTCTGATGCAACCGGGTTTACGGATTATAAGCATTTTTGTGCGGTATTTAAGAAGTACACCTTGAAATCACCGTCTAAGTTCATGAAAGGGATATAACAGAAAGCCCGGCAGCAAAAGCGGCCGGGCTATGATTGAATCGATAAGGTTAAAAATTTAATAATTCGGTAATATCATGAATGGTATGAGTTGCGGCTGTTGGCATGGGCTCCAGGGAGCGGATAAAAAGACAGGAATCAATGCCGGCATTGACTGCACCCTGTATGTCAGAGGATATGCTGTCACCTACCATGATGGTCTTTTCCTTTTCAAAGTTTGGGATATGATTAAAACAGTGCTGGAAAAAATATAGGGATGGTTTTTCATATCCCACTTTTTCCGATATGAACATCCCTTCGAAAAGATGGAAGATACCGGCGTTTTTAAGACGCTGGATCTGGGTGGAATAAACGCCGTTTGATGCGGTGTATAATTGTTTCCCCATCTGTTTCAGCTGGATTAAGGCTTCCTTTGCGCCAGGGATTAAATCGGAGTTGTTTCCAAGATGCCCGCGGTAACGCCCTTCTGCCTCTTCTCCGTTAATTTCCATGTCATAAAGACGGAAAAATTCATGAAAGCGGGTATTAAGCAATTCTTCTCTTCCTATCTTTTCCTGCTCCAGTAAGTCCCATAAATGCCGGTTCATCTTTTTGTATTGAGACAGCATTTCGTCATGAAATTCCAAATCGTAGGATTGGATCATCTTTATAAAGCCCTGCTCCTCGGCAGCGTCAAAATCTAACAGGGTATTGTCAATATCCAGTAAAAATATCTGATACATGTATTTATTCCTCCATCGTTAAATGTTTTTTGAAAAATTCATAACAGATCCCCAGCAGCGGAGCCAGGAGAAGAATGCTGATAACGGTTCCTTCTCTTATTTGCAGAGGGGTATGAGATAACAAGGTCAGGCTTAAAGTGATGATTAAGAATATCACATCAAAGCTCATACGTACAGCGGTGAACTTCTTTTTATACGCTTCACTAATGATAAGGCACATGCTTTCCAGAGGAAATTTTACAATTCCGATTGCAAGGACGGCTCCCAGGCTGATGGAAGCGATTATAATACCGATTAAATAAAGTATGATTCTGTAAAAATAACTTTCCACGGTAAAAAGAGAAAGTAATTGATACAGAAACAGGTTGATGATATATCCGTTTGCAATGGTTGCAATAATCTGTATCCCATCCTTATAATTTAAACGGGTACGTCTTAAAAGTAAATAAGAAATGAAGAACAGCGTATTAATCCCATTGAGTATGGTGCCAACCTTCATTTGAATGGTGTAAGATAATGTTACTGCCAATGCGTTTAAGACGCTTTGCCCGATAGCTGCCTTTAACTGCAGCGATATTCCAAAGCCAAAGAATACAAAGGATATAATGGTTACGATCAGGTCGTTTCTTTTTTTTCTGCTCATTGTTTTCACCTCGGGATTATGATACCATAAATGTAGAACTCTGACTATGAGAATTATCATATGGGTAATAAAGATTGAAGGAAAAATATGGAAAAATACAATATAAATGAAATACCGGACATCCTAGTGTCTGTCGGGGAGGAAAGGCATTTTCCTGCGGGGATGAATATCTTTCATGTAGATGAGAGAATCACCCATTGCTATCTTATTCTTTCAGGAATGGTGAAAATCTATATTGATCATGAAAACGGACGCCGGTCCATTCTTGATTTTGTGGGAAAGGGTGACTGGCTGGGAGAACTTTCCTTATTCCGCCAGGAAGATTATATCAAAGAAAATAAAGTGATAGAAGATGTGGTCTGTCTGGAGTTTGAACTGGACCGGTTAAAACAGATCTGCAAAGAGAAGGCAGAAGTATCCTTTTATTTTGCGTCTTCTATTTCCAATAAGCTGATGGTTAGGAGCTACCGGTTGAGTGAATACTTAAATTATTCACTGGAAAAGAGGCTCGCTTCCTTTATTCTTAAATATCAGCAGAATGGGAAATACACCATACCTCATACGGATGTTTCGGAGTATATGAATATCAGCTACCGCCATGTACTTTTTGTCATGAAGAAATTTTGTGATGACGGAATTCTTAAAAAGGATAAGGGGTACCGGATCATGGATTATGAAAGACTGGAAGAAATCTCTAACGGTTTTGTAGCATGAGGAAGAAGGGGGATATGTAGGAAGACAGTAATAAGGGAACCTGCCTGCCGGGTTCTCTATTTTGTATTTCAGGCCTTAAGATATGTATTGTTTCTTTTACATTTATTCGCTATAATTGGGGATACGGGTTTAAGCATAGGAAAGAGAAAAGAGGAAGAAAAAAGGTTGGGAATCAGATATAAGGAAGCAGAAGGTCCTGACAGTGATACAGGTAAGATTCCCTTTGATGATGGAAGCATATGCTCTTACAGGATCATAAAGTCAGACAGGCGTACCATGGCCTTACAGGTCACGAAAGCGGGAGAGGTTTTTGTCAGGCTTCCAAGGCGCCTTCCCTTTCGGGCAGGGCATGAACTGGCACAAAAGAACAAAGACTGGATCTTTGCACAGGTGGAAAAGATCCGAAGAGCGTCAGAGAGGAAGAATGCTTTTCATTGGAGGGAAGGAACATCTGTGCTTCTATACGGAAACAAACGGCTCCTGCATATAAAGCCCGACAATAAGAAAAAGGCTTTTTGTGTACAGGATACAAAAGAGGGGCTGGTGGTCTCCGGACCGGTGGCGTCCTATGAGGAGGAAGCACTGGAATCAGCTGTTAAAGAGGCGGTGAAGCTTTGGTACAGACGGGAAGCCAGAGGATATCTGGAGGCAAAAGCATCCAGTTGGTCTGCAGTGATGAATGTGGACTATGGGAAAATTGCTGTACGGGATCAGGCGACCCGGTGGGGAAGCTGCAGCGCCAGGGGGAATCTTAATTTTAACTGGAGGCTTGTGCTTCTTCCGGAAGAACTGGCCGATTATGTAGTAGTGCACGAACTGGCACACCGCATTCAAATGAACCATTCCCGGGCATTTTGGGAGATTGTAGAAAAAGAATTACCGGATTACCGGTTAAGGAGGAGAGAACTAAAGCGCTATGAAGGTGAAATTTATCAGAGATATTAAAATCAAGACAAAGCTCCTGCTATTAGGTGGAATTAGTATATTGGGACTGATATTTATGGGAACAGAATCCGTAATAACAGCCAGGCAGATCAACGAAGCAAGTACTGAAATTTCCCAGTCATGGGTACCGGCCATCATCATTGCCGAGGAACTGAACACCAGGACATCAGACTATCGCATTAAGGAATATAACCACGTCATCACTGGTGACAGCAGGGATATGGACCGGCTGGAGAGTGAAATGACTCAGATCCGGGAAGATATCACCCGCGGATTTACGGATTATGAGCTTTATATCACCAATGAATCTGACAGGAAGCTTATGGAAGAGGCGGAAGGGGAATGGAATAAGTATTTGGAGTACAGCGACCGTCTGCTTGTCATAAGCCGCCAAAACCATACTCAGGAAGCTTTTGATATGATCATAGGGGATTCCAGACAGTTATTTGATGATGCCAGCGACGGGCTTTTAAAGGTCGCGGATTTTAATCGCAAAGGGGCCGAAGCGGCCAGCATTCAAGGGGATAATCTTTATGATCAGCTTGCGAAAGTAAAAATCATTACGATCTGCTTAATCGGCGGGATCATTTCCCTCCTGGTGATTTATATAATAATTGCCATTGATAAGCCGGTGAAGGCTCTTGTAGAAGGGACCAGAAGGGTTGCAAACGGAGACTTAGAGGTATATCTTTCCTACCGTTCCAAAGACGAGATCGGAATTTTGACCAATTCCGTCAACCAGCTGATTAAGCGGCTTAAAAACATCATTGATGATGAGAAATATCTGTTCCGGGAGATCGGAAGTGAGAATTTTGAAGTGAAATCGACTTGTGAGCATGCATACCGCGGTGATTTTGCACCCATCCTCTATTCCATTACCAGCTTAATGAGCCGGCTTGATGCGGCGAAAAAGCGAAAGGAAAGTGGAACAGAAGACTTGACAGCAGAAAATGAAAAGGAAGAATTGGCCCAAAGAGCCGTTTGCAGGGAGATAACGAAACATGGCAGAAGAAAAATGGATGCTACAGACAAAAAGGGCTGATTTTGAAGAAATGGCAAGATGCCACCACATTACCCCGGTGACTGCAAGAATCATTAGAAACCGGGATGTGATGGGGCAGGAAGCGGTGGAGAAATACTTAAACGGCGGGTTAAAGGATCTATATAGCCCTCACCTTCTTAAGGATATGGACCGGACTGTGGCGATCCTTAGGGAAAAGAAAGAGCAGTTAAAGCCTATAAGGATCGTAGGGGATTATGATATTGACGGAGTCTGCTCCACTTATCTTTTGTACCAGGCTCTGTCCCAGGTGGGTGCTGTAGTGGACTATGAGATCCCGGACCGGTTGAAGGATGGTTATGGAATCAATGAATCCATTATCCGGGCTGCTGCTGCAGATGGCATTGATACCATACTCACTTGTGATAACGGAATCGCTGCGGTGGAGCAGATAAAGCTTGCTAAGGAGCTGGGACTTACGGTTCTTATCACAGACCACCATGATATTATGAAGGAGAATGGCATGGAAATTCTGCCTCCGGCAGATGCGGTGGTAAACCCGAAACAGGAGGAATGCCAATATCCATTTCCTGATATTTGCGGAGGAATGGTGGCCTATAAGCTTGTTCAGGCTCTTTATGAGGCATTTCATGTGCCTATGGAGAAATGGCTGGAGATGGTGGAGTTCGCCGCCATTGCAACCGTGGGCGATGTGATGAAGCTTCAGGATGAGAACCGGATCATTGTTAAGGAAGGACTGAACCGGATCGGAAAGACAAAGAGCCTGGGGCTCTTAAAGCTTATTGAGAGGAACGATCTTGACAAGGATCAGATAAGCGCCTATCAGATCGGTTTTGTAATCGGCCCATGCTTAAATGCAGGAGGCCGCCTTCAGACAGCCAAGCTGGCCTTATCCCTTCTTCTTAGCCGGGAGGAGGAAGAAGCGGATCAAATGGCTCTGGAATTAAAAGCGTTAAATGACCAACGCAAGGACATGACGAAACAGGGAACCAGCGAGGCAGTGGAACAGGTGGAAGCCCTTTATAGAGAGGATAAAGTTCTGGTGGTATATCTGCCGGAGTGCCATGAATCCCTGGCAGGGATCATTGCCGGTCGGTTGAGGGAATATTTCCAGAAACCCGCGTTTGTCCTGACGGATGGGGAAGAGAGCGTCAAAGGCTCCGGTCGTTCCATTGAAACTTACCATATGTTTGACGCTTTGGTAGAGGTAAAAGAACTGCTGCTGAAATTCGGCGGTCATCCGATGGCAGCCGGCTTATCCCTTCCCAAAGAGAATGTGGATAAATTCAGGAAATGTTTAAATGAACAGGCAAGGCTGACGTATGAGGATTTCATACGAAAGGTATGGATCGATGTTCCCATGCCTCTGGAGTACATAAATGAGCCATTAATCGAAGAGTTGGAGCTCTTAGAGCCATTTGGCCAGGGCAATGAAAAGCCTTTGTTTGCCCAGAAGGGGCTTAATATACGAAGTGTTCGTGTTTTAGGGAAAAACAGAAATGCCGTGAAGTTTTCACTTGCCACGGATCAGGGGACGCCAATGGATGCCATGATGTTCGCTGACGGAGATTCCTTTTTGGAAGAGCTGGGAGACAGCCGGGTACTGGATGTAATCTATTATCCTGCGGTAAATGAATATAACGGGAATAAGAACCTGCAAATTGTAATAAGGAATTATAAGATTCCAAAGAGTCTTGCAAAATGATTCACTATGAATTAAACTTGTGACAGGAAGTGCAGCATTCAGTCGCAGTTCTAATACAAAACTGCGGTGATTAAATAAACATAAGGAAAGGCGAGGAAGTGGACATGGTAAATGAAGTAATGAAGTTTATCACCGGCTATGACAAGGAAGTGGGAGAAGCCATTGAAAAGGAGTGCGCAAGACAGAGAAGAAATCTGGAATTGATCGCATCGGAAAATATTGTTTCAGAACCGGTTATGATGGCAATGGGTACTGTGCTTACCAACAAGTATGCAGAAGGTTATCCAGGAAAGCGTTATTATGGCGGCTGCGAGGATGTGGATATTGTTGAGACCATTGCCATAGAGCGTGCGAAAGAAATATTTGGCTGTGATTATGCCAACGTCCAGCCTCATTCCGGGGCTCAGGCCAACATGGCGGTTTTTCTTGCCATGCTTCAGCCAGGGGATACGGTTATGGGTATGGACTTAAACCATGGCGGTCATTTAACCCATGGAAGCCCCGTTAACTTTTCCGGTTTGTATTTTAATATTATCCCATACGGAGTAAATGATGAGGGCTATCTTGATTATGATGAGATGGAAAGGCTTGCCATCTTGCACAAACCCAAATTAATTGTTGCAGGTGCCAGTGCCTATGGAAGAGCCATTGATTTTAAGAGATTCCGGGAGGCAGCTGACAAGGCGGGGGCTTATCTTATGGTAGATATGGCACACATTGCAGGTCTTGTTGCTGCAGGAGTTCATGAAAGTCCTATCCCTTATGCGGATGTTGTGACTACGACCACTCATAAGACTCTTCGGGGACCGAGAGGCGGAATGATTTTAGCAAATCAGGAAGCTGCGGATAAATTTAACTTTAATAAGGCTATTTTCCCCGGAACTCAGGGAGGGCCTCTGGAGCATGTGATCGCCGGTAAAGCCGTCTGCTTTGGTGAAGCTTTAAAGCCCGAGTTTAAGACCTATCAGGAGCAGGTGGTGAAAAACGCCAAGGCCCTGGCTGCTGCCTTGATCAAGCAGGGCTTTAACATTCTGACAGGCGGTACGGATAATCATCTGATGTTGATTGACTTAAGAGGGCTTGAGGTAACCGGTAAGGAACTGCAGAACCGCTGTGATGAGGTTTATATTACCCTGAACAAAAATGCAGTGCCAAACGATCCAAGAAGTCCATTCGTAACTTCCGGTGTCCGCGTGGGAACTCCGGCTATTACCTCAAGAGGTTTAAAGGAAGAAGATATGGAAAAAATCGCAGAGTGCATCTGGTTGGCTGCTACTGATTTTGAAAATAAAGCTGATTACATTCGTGATGAAGTAACAAAGATCTGCGAGAAATATCCGCTGTATGAATAAAAGAATATAAAAAAGAGGCTGCGATGAGAGAGATCACATCGGATTTTGTGCAAGAAATGGATTATTATGCTCAGTATCTGATAAGAACTTTTTCATGGCAGCCTTTTTTATTTTTAACAATTATTTAATACTCCATCAGTAACAAATATATTATACTATAACGGGTTGAGCGCATTGCTCAACCAATATGGATCATACAAAGGAGAAACTATGGAAATAACCACCATCTTAGGAGTTATAGTCGGCGTTATCGCCGTTGTCGGCGCTATGATTTTTAAGCACATTAATTTTTCAGTCCTCATTAACCCAGCTGCCTTTTTTGTTATTATTGTCGGCACTGTTGCTACAATTTTGAATTCTTTTCCCAGCCAGAATATTAAATCCATCGGTTCGCTGTTTCGAGTCCTTTTTACTAAACAAAAAAGATCCTCTGAAGCAGAAATGATTGAATTAATGTATGAACTATCCAAACAAGCCCGCTCTGAGGGCCTTTTATCTCTGGAGGTTAAAGCAGAAGAACTACAAGACCCTTTTTTAAAAAAAGGAATTCGTTTGCTTGTTGACGGTGCTGGAGAAGAACTGATCGAGGAGATTTTGGAAACGGAAATCGCTGCAATGGAAAAAAGACATGAAATCAATGCCAGTATTTTTTCATCAGCAGGTACCTATGCTCCTACCCTGGGTGTTTTGGGCGCAGTATTCGGTTTGATTGCAGCGATGTCATCAATCAACGATACGGAACGAATGGCAGAAGCAATTGCCGCGGCATTTATTGCAACGATTCTCGGTATTTTCACCGGCTATGTTCTATGGAACCCATTCGCCAAAAAGCTTAAAGTAAAAAGCCAGCAGGAAGTCATGGCAAAAGAAATTATTATAAAAGGTGTATTATCCATGCATAATGGGGATTCCCCCTTTATACTTAGAGAAAAGTTACTTGCTGCCCTTCCGAAATCCATGCAGAAAAAAATAACTGAGCAGGACCATGCATCAGATCAGGGCAAAAAGGGATAAGGTGATCACGTATGTCAAAAAAAAGAGAGCATGTACACCAGGAAGAAGAAGCCGGCGAAGCATGGCTGTTGCCATATTCAGATCTAATGACCCTACTGCTGGCAGTTTTTATTGTACTATTTGCTGTCAGTAAGATCGATGCCGAAAAAGCGCAGCAGATTTCCGAACAGTTTTCAGGAACAATGATGAATAAAGGCTATGAAACCGGGGTATCATCGGGAGCTGGTTCAAACGGAAACGGTGCACAGACAGGCGGTCCGTTAAATATTGAGACACAAAGCGAGCTGGAGAGTTTTATGGGAGAGTATGAACTCAGAAAGCTGGAAAATTTAAAAGCCGAACTAGATACAAAACTACATAATCAAGGCATGGATCAGTCCGTATCAACTATGATTGATATGCGCGGCCTTGTAATCAGGCTTAATAATGCCATATTCTTTGATTCAGGAAGTGCGGAGATTAAAAAACAAAGCGAGGATACTTTAGTTGAAGTAGCAGGTCTACTGAATACGATTGATAATTATATACGTGTTGAGGGGCATACCGACAACGTTCCGATTAGACGAAGTAACTATCCTTCGAACTGGGAATTATCTACAGCGAGAGCGGTCAATGTTGTAAAGCTTTTTATTGATAAATGTAATTTTTCGCCGGATAAGCTAATCGCTGTCGGCTATGGCGAGTTTAAACCTGTGGCAGACAATGCGACAGCTGAAGGGAGAGCAAAAAACAGGCGTATTGATGTGATTGTCCTAAGTTCAAAATACGACAATCTGGAAGAACAGCTTGTGAAGTGAGAATGAAATTTACCCAATGTAAGATTATATAAAAAACTGCGCGGCATATAGCCGCGCAGTTTTTTTAGGAGGAAATTAAATTATGCAAATTATGCTGTTATGCCTGGTTCTTGAAAGATTCGCAGTCAGTGCATTCTTTTTTAGTGGGATTTTGTTCATGTGTTCCCACTTTAATTTTCTCCAGTGTGCAATAATCTTCGCTTTTTGCATGATAAGCGCAATTATCGATGGAGCATTGGATACATTCGTTTTTTCCGTTTACTAACATGGGTAAACCTCCTTGATTGATTATTACATCTATATTGTTGTCAAAATTAACGGAATTATTTTGGCAATTTTTTCTTAAACGGAGTGTGTTATATTTTTGTTAAACAAAAAGTTTTTTAGTTGACCAAAAAAATAATTTGTGCTAATCTTTTTTTCGTCAAAACAGTACAAAATTCGACTGTTTACTAATTATGGAGGTGTAGTATATGGATAATTCAAAGCAATACAATCTGATTTACCAGCTAGATGGCAGGCCACCATTAAAAGTTGCGGTTCCTTTAGGTCTTCAGCATGTTATGGCAATGTTCGTTGGAAACCTGGCCCCAATCTTTATCCTTACCGGTGCTATGAGCACACAGGATGCACCTTTTCCTCCGGAATTACGGATCATGATGATTCAGTGCGCCATGTTCGTATCTGGGCTTGCCACCCTTCTTCAGCTTTATCCACTGAAGCTGGGAATCATCCAGGTGGGAGCACGCCTTCCCATCGTTATGGGAACTGCTTTTGCTTTCGTTCCGACTATGCAGGGGCTAGGGGCAAAGCTGTTGGCGGAACAGATCGCTCCGGTTGAGGCCATGGGCTACGTATTGGGAGGTGTAATCGCAGGAAGCTTGATCGAACTGATCATGGGTATTTTCTTAAAACCGCTGAAAAGATTTTTCCCGCCTCTGGTAATCGGCTCGGTTCTCATTACCATTGGTATCAAACTGCTTACGACTGGCGCTACATACTTTGTAGGAGGTGCAGGCGCAAAGGATATCGGCGCAGGAAAGTACTGGCTTGTCGGCGGCATCGTGCTTTTAGTCATCGTTCTGCTTAACCGTTTTGCGACCGGCATGTTGAAAGCCACTGCTATTTTAATCGGTATCATCGTCGGCTACATTGTAGCTGCCCTTATGGGAATGGTTAACTTTGGAACTGTTTCCAGTGCAGCATGGTTCAGCGTTCCAATGCCATTTATGATTAAGCCTCTGTTCCGTTCCGATATCGTTTTCCCCTTCTTTGCGGTATACGTGGTTGCAGGTCTTGAAACCATGGGGAATGCAAATGGTATCACGATTTCCGCTTTTGGACGTGAAGCCACTGCGGAAGAAATTTCCGGCGGAATTATATCTGATGCTGTCAGCTGTGCATTTGCAGGCATCTTCAATGTTCTTCCAAACACGGCTTTCGGCCAGAACGTGGGTATCATTGCAATGACTAAGGTTATTAACCGGTTCTGTATCGCTATCGGCGCCATAGTTCTGATACTTGCAGGCTTGTTCCCTAAAATCGGTGCGATTTTCAATGCTATGCCTAACTGCGTTATGGGTGGTGCGGTAATTACTGTTTTCGCCATGATTTTCTTAAATGGTGTAAAGATGGTATTAAAAGAAGGTTTAGATGACAAAAACAGCCTGATCCTTGCCATTACGCTTGGCCTTGGTTTTGGTGTGGGGAGTTTAAGCGATTCAGTGAAGGAAAACTTCCCCGCAGTACTCCGCTTTATCTTTGCGGAGCCAGTTGCTGCAGTCTGTATCGTCAGTGTTCTGGCATGTATCTTTTTAAGACCGGAAGCTTCTAAAACAACAAAGTAGTAAACTAAACCCCGTTCGGATGAGAATCCGGTCGGGGTTTTTCTTGGAGCCGGGAAGGAGATATGGTATACTGTAAAAAAAGGGGAGGGAGAAGAATGAAGAAAAAAATAATGGTCACAGGTTCTGAGGGCTTCCTTGGAGGAAGAATTGCCGCATATTATGAAAAGGATTATGATGTGATCCGGGTGGGACATAAGAGCCTGGACATCACGGATGAAAAAACGGTGGTTGAATATATAAAGGATAAAAGCCCTGACGCAGTAATCCATTGCGCTGCAATATCAAACACCAGGGTATGCGAGGAAAATCCTGCACTTTCTGAGGCAGTGAACCGGAGAGGATCCGTCAACATTGCCAAAGCATGCAGGGAGATTGGCAGCAGGCTGCTATTTATGAGCTCGGATCAGATTTATGGGGGCAGCAGGCAAATGGCACCTAATAAGGAAACTGATATAATCCCTCTTATCAATGTTTATGGGGCTCACAAAAAGCAGGCAGAGGATGAGATTCTGGAGATTTTACCAGAGGGGATCTGCCTTCGCCTCACATGGATGTATGATTTCCCTGTCAGAGGCCTTAAAAGCAACTCAAACCTCCTGGTCAACTTATTAAGATCCATGGTACAGAACCGCCCTATTAAGCTTTCGGTTTCCGATTACCGCGGCATTACCTGGGTACAGGAAGTGGTGAAAAATATGGAGCCTGCCATGGACCTGCCTGGCGGAATTTATAATTTTGGCAGTGAAAGTACCCTTTCCGCTTATGAAATAGGAAGCAGAGTCTTTCAAATGCTTGATAAAAACGGTAACAGGGGGAACTTTGTGAGCCCGAATGAAACAGTGGCCGGGAACAATCCCAGAAACTTAACCATGGATATGGGAAAGCTTAAGGCCTATGGGATCAGTTTTTCTGAAACAGTAACGGGATTTTCAAAATGCCTTGAGGCAAATCCTGAATATGTTTGTGCCTTAATTGGAGAATCTATTGTCGAAATTTGACGAATTTAATAAAAAAACCTTAAAGCCATTGTCAAAACCGGAAGGAGTATGATATACTCTTTTCGGTTTTTCTAATATATAATATGATAATTATAAGCCATACTAATTAATGAAGCGGTGTTTTACTGATAGATAAGGGAAAAACGGATAGCAGACAACGATAAGAGCTTGGGAGCCAGGAGGACAGTTCCAATGATTCGATTTAAAAATTATGTAAAAGCAGAAAACCTGGAGGAGGCCTTTGCACTGAATCAGAAGAAGAGCAGTGTAATAGGCGGAGGCATGATGTGGCTGAAGGTACAGAGCCGGGTGAAAATGACACTGGTGGATTTATCCGGGCTTGGTCTTGATGGGATTGAAGAAAAGGAAGATGAGTTTTCCATAGGTGCCATGTGTACCCTGCGCCAGCTGGAAACCCATGAAGGGCTGAACGCATGCTTTAACGGTGTTTTTAAAGAGTGCACCCGTTCCATTGTTGGAGTTCAGTTCCGAAACGGAGCAACCGTAGGTGGAAGCGTATTCGGCAGGTTTGGATTTTCTGATATCATCACCTGTCTTTTGGCCCTTGATACCTATGTGGAGCTGTACAAGGGAGGCCTGGTACCTTTGGAAGAATTTTGCCGGATGAAGAGTAACAGAGATATCCTGGTCCGTATCCATATAAAAAAGGATGGAAGAAGAGCAGTTTACGCTTCCCAGCGTATGTCAAAAACAGATTTTCCTGTAATTGCCTGCTGTGCAGCCCAAAAAGCCGGAAAACTCTATGTCTCGGTGGGAGCAAGGCCAGCAAAGGCGGAGCTGGTTGTGCTTGAAGAAAACCAGGATTGTCTTAAAGAAGAACTTGCCAAAAGAGCATCGGAACGCTTCACCTATGGTACCAATATGAGGGGAAGCGGTGCCTATCGGAAGAATTTGGCTGAAATATATATAAAAAGGCTTTTAGAAGCGCTGGAACAGGAGGAACGGTAAATGGAGATCGAATTAACACTGAATGGAAAAATGACGTATGAGGAAATCGCAGATGATACCACTTTATTCCATCTCCTTAGAAGAAAGGGCTGCTACAGCGTAAAATGCGGATGCGAAACGGAAAACTGTGGACTTTGCACGGTGTTGGTCAATGGAAAATCAAGGCTATCCTGCTCATTTTTAGCTGCAAGGGCTAATGGCTGTGATGTGGTGACCTTAGAAGGCGTGGAAAAGGAAGCGAAACTGTTTGGATCCTATCTGGCGGCAGAAGGTGCGGAGCAGTGCGGTTTCTGCAGTCCGGGACTTATTATGAATGTACTGGCAATGGAAAGAGAAGAAATCCTTGATGATGAGGGGATAAAAGAATATCTGGCAGGAAATTTATGCCGGTGCAGCGGCTATATGGGACAGCTTCGGGCCATAAAGAACTATTTAAGCAGAGGAGAAAAAAGTGATGAATTATAAAATGCGTACGGTAAATACTTCTGTGGTAAAGAAGGATGCCATGGCCCTGGTAACCGGAAAGCCTGTGTATACCGATGACCTGGCTCCCGGAGACTGTCTCATCGTTAAGGTCCTAAGAAGCCCTCATGCCCATGCGCTGATCAAGGAAATCCATAAGGAAAAGGCGGAAAAGGTGGCTGGAATCGCCTGTATCCTGACCTATCAGGATGTTCCTCAGAAGAGATTCACCATGGCGGGGCAGTCCTACCCGGAACCAAGTCCCTATGACAGGCTGATTCTGGACCAGAGAATGCGTTTTGTAGGAGATGCGGCGGCCATTGTAGCCGGTGAGACGGAAGATGCGGTGGACCATGCCCTGCGGCTTTTAAAGGTGGAATATGAGGTTTTGGAACCGGTATTGGACTTTAAGCAGGCAAAGGATCATCCGGTGTTAATCCATCCGGAGGAAGACTGGCTGAGTCTCTGTCCGGTAGGTGCGGATAATAAAAGAAATTTATGTGCTGCCGGCAGGGAAGAGCAAGGTAACGTTGATGAAGTATTAAAGCAGTGTGATTATGTGGTGGAACAGGTTTACCATACAAAGGCGAATCAGCAGGCAATGATGGAGACCTTCCGGGCCTATTCTTATCTTGATGCTTATGGGCGTCTTAATATGGTGGCCTCCACACAGGTCACCTTTCATGTGAGAAGAATCCTGGCTCATGCACTGGATATTCCCAAATCACGGATCCGTGTGATCAAGCCGCGGATCGGTGGTGGCTTCGGGGCAAAGCAGACGGTGGTGGCAGAGGTATATCCGGCAATTGTGACGATGAAGACCGGCAGGCCGGCCAAGATGATCTACAGCCGCTATGAGTCTCAGATCGCTTCTTCTCCCCGTCATGAGATGGAAGTTCATGTGAGAGTGGGAGCGGATAAGAACGGAATCCTTCAGGCAATCGATGTGTATACTCTGTCAAATACAGGAGCTTACGGGGAACACGGCCCTACTACGGTAGGCTTATCCGGTCATAAGACGATACCACTTTACCGGACAGCCAAAGCCTTCCGGTTTGCATATGATGTAGTTTATACAAACTGCATGTCTTCAGGGGCTTACAGGGGATACGGGGCTACCCAGGGAATCTTTGCGGTGGAATCTGCGGTAAATGAGCTGGCGGAAAAGATCGGAATGGATTCTGTAAAATTAAGGGAATTAAACATGGTAAAAGAAGGCGACATCATGCCTGCCTATTATGGGGAAACTCTAAATAGCTGTGCCCTGGACCGGTGTATGGCCCGTGCTAAGGAGATGATCCGCTGGGATGAGAAGTATCCCAGAGTTGACATGGGAAATGGAAAGGTGCGAGGCGTAGGTGTAGCTATGTCTATGCAGGGCTCCGGCATTTCCGGCCTGGATGTGGCGTCCGTGGAGCTGCGCCTGAATGATGACGGTTTTTATACACTTATGATCGGCGCTTCCGACATGGGAACAGGTTGTGATACGACCCTGGCTCAGGTTGCGGCTGATTGCCTGGAATGTGATTTAGATGAGATCGTGGTTCATGGAACGGATACGGATGTATCCCCTTATGATTCAGGTTCCTATGCTTCCAGTACCATGTACTTAACTGGAATGGCTGTGGTAAAGGCCAGTGAAGAAATGCGGGAAAAGATCTTAAAAAAAGGTGCCGAGTATCTTAACTGTCCGGAGGATTCCCTGGAATTTGACGGAAAGCGGGTCTACCAGCCATCGGGAGAGCTGGAAATATCCTTAAAAGATATAGGAAACAAAGTTATGTGCTTTAATGAAGACATGCTCACTGCCGGTGCCTGCCATACCTCTCCGGTATCTCCGCCACCTTTTATGGTGGGAATGGCTGAAGTTGAAGTGGATAAGGAGACCGGTGAGGTAGAGCTTTTGGATTATGTGGCGGTTGTGGATTGCGGAACAACCATTAATCCCAATCTGGCCAGGATCCAGACTGAGGGCGGAATCGCTCAGGGTATTGGTATGGCCATGTATGAAGAGATTACCTATTCCTCCAAGGGGCAGATGCTGCAGAATTCC
>Ga0213824_1000500_pt1 | contig 29046 bp, 32 predicted proteins | sample MC6MC0906MG_FD_179892 | JGI IMG/M metagenome (GOLD analysis project Ga0213824, IMG submission 179892) | Enriched soil aggregate microbial communities from Iowa State University, Ames, United States - MC6-MC0906-MG | ecosystem: Environmental > Terrestrial > Soil > Unclassified | place: USA: Iowa...
ATAATATTCCACTTGCCCAGTCATTAATTTACCAATAGTTCCTCCTATTGAGGAGATAAACGTAATAGCAAGGCTTGACGCAATGGTCATACGAGTAGGGATTCCTAAGACCACAAGCATGATTGGTACTAATAAAAATCCACCAGCTGCCCCTACTATCCCGGAACCGATACCAACAACGAAAGCTAATAGGGCCGACAATGGTTTATTAAATGTAACAGCCTGCATCGGTTTATCATCAATTTGCTTTTTCGGTATGAACATCATCACAGCTGCAATCAATGCAAGGATTCCATAGACCATGTTAATACCAGACTCAGATAAAAATTTTGAACCGAAGCTACCCACAAAGCTTCCTGCTAATATGGCGCTCCCCATATAGATAATGAGTGATTTATTTAAATACCCACCTTTACGATAGACCCAAACACCTGAAAGAGCAGCAAAAAGTACCTGAATCGCACTTATTCCTGACACCTCATGTGCAGAAAAGGCCGCAAATCCTAGTAATGGCGGTATATATAGTAGCATCGGGAAATTAATGATGGCACCGCCAATACCTAACATCCCTGATACAAATGAACCGAGAAAACCAATAAGTAAAATGGTTAAGATCCATGCAATATCCATTTAGTTTTCCTTCTTTCTGGCTGTATTCAACAAAAGGAAAGAAGGGTTGTTCTACTGTAATAGACAACCCTCAATCAGCCCTATGCTTTCTGAATGAAAAATGTAATAACGCCAGCCTCTTCAGATTGATCTAAAATGATATGACCTCCTGCTTTTGCCCAAGCAGGAATATCCGCTAAAGCTCCTTTATCTGTCACCTGAACTTCTAATACTTCCCCAGACTTTAGGGTATCTATTGCTTTTTTTGTCTTCACAATAGGCATTGGACAAGAAAGGCCTTTTGCATCTAGTTGTAAACTTGATTTCATCATATTCTCCTTCAACTCGGCAAAGGTTGTAAGCGATTTTGCCGGTTCTTCTTGTTTTATATCTTCATGAAGGATGAGCACCTTCAATTCACGAAATTTACATATAATAAGCATACATGCATACTCATTGCACTTTAGCATGTTTTATCGTACTGCACAGCGATTTGGTCCAATTTCCATTTCTGTTTGCTCATCTAACGCAGGTGTGATTTTCCCCATATTCACCTGACGAATTTCCTGATAAGCATTTGGTTGTGGAGGTAATTCATCTGTTACCACACGTCTAAATTCTTCTTCATCTTGAATATTTAATCCATGGTTTTGTACAAATAAATCCCCTAGTCGTCTAGCAACCGTCCCATCTTCATTCAGCTCATCAATAATCATAAAATGTGCTGGTAAGACAATAAGTTCATCAGACAATTCTCGATAACGCTTGTAAAGCGTGTCTCGTAAATCTCCAACCCAGTCATCAGCAAGGCCAGCTAAATCAGGACGTCCGATTGAATCGATAAATAAAATATCTCCTGTTAATAAATATTTGCTGTCAACAACAAATGAAGTAGAGCCTATCGTATGACCAGGAGAATAGATAGCTCCTACATCTATTTTTGATGCACCGATTTGAACAGTCGTTCCATCAACTAATGGTGTATAGTGGAACACAACTTCCTCAGCGTCCTTAGGTGGCAAATAATAGGTTGCGCCTGTCATCTCTGCAATATGGCGCCCACCTGAAATGTGATCAGCATGTAAGTGTGTATCAAAAACATGTTTAATTTGGACATTTTTATGTTCTGCAAAATTTATAAACACATCTGTAAAACGTACAGCATCAATAATAGCTGCTTCACCTTCAGAAAGGACCATATAAGACAGACAGCCCTTTCCTAAGCGAACAAACTGATAAAGCTCACCACCGCCTGTTAAATCACCTACTTTAATTGGCTCTAAATATTCACTCCAGGATTTCATACCTCCAGCTAAATAGGCAACCTCAATACCTGCCTCAGCTAACATTTCAGCAACCATTAAAGACGATCCTTCTTTAGCACAAACGACTAATACATCTTTATCAGTTGGGATATTCGGTAAAATATTATCAATACCATCTAACAGTTCAAAATACGGTATATTTAAGTACTCAAAACGATGTCCATCGATTTTCCAATCTTCGAATGCATCCGCATTACGAACATCTAAAATAAACAACTCTTCATTGTGAATAACCTTTTTAGCTACTTGTGACGCGCTCCATTTTTGAATTGACATCTCTTTTACCCCCATTGGTATTGTTTTTATGTTTTTTATAGCGGAGAGGGGTGCCCTCTCCGCTTTTATAGGTAGGTCACTAGAATGTAAGTGACGGTGCTGCGTCTTTCGCGAATTCTAGGAACGTTACGGCTCCTCCCACTTCAATACCCTCAATGAAATCTTCAGTAGTTAAACCCATAACATCCATCGTCATCTGACAAGCAATAAATTTCACACCTAATTCTTGTGCCATTTCCACTAGTTGAGGAATAGCTGGCACATTTGCTTTTGTAAACCCTTCAGCATAGTGTTCTGCTCCAGCTGGCATTGGTAATGCATGCATACCTTGCTTATGAATTAAATTCAAACCTTCAAATGTAAAGAAGATAGCTACCTCTTTCTCAGAAGCTGCCGCAGCTGTTGCGATATTAAATACCTTATACGCATCAAATAAACCACCGTTACTTGCAATGATTGCTACTTTGTTCGACATAATAAAATTCCTCCAATTTAAATGTTTTTTGTTAAATCGCCTGACCAGGATGTCATACCTGGTAAGACGTTAAATACTTTCGTAAAACCATGTGAAGCCAGCTTTTGCGCAGCCATGTCACTGCGTTTTCCAGTACGACAAATAACATATATCTCCTGCTCTTTATCAAGCTCAGAAAGTCGTGTCTCCAGTTCGCCCATTGGTATCGATTTTGCTCCCGCAATATGCCCAAAAGCGAATTCCGCTTCCTCACGTACATCTAGAATTAATCCTTTACGACTTGTGATTTGCTCTAAATCAATTGTTTGATCAAACGTCATTTCTTCTATTTGGTCGTTTGTACATTTACGAATATAGTGTTTCAGTACACCATCATCTTCTAAAGTACCAATATACTGATGACCTACAGTTTCAGCCCATGCCGCAATATCAGCTTTAGATCCTTTGTCAGTCGCAGCTACTTCTAAAATTTGACCATCTACTAAATCAGCCATCGCTTTTTTTGTTTTCACAATCGGCATCGGGCAAGAAAGACCCTTGGCATCTAGCTGAAAATCCGCCTTCATACTTTTCACAACCTCCATATACCTATAAGGGTATTATTTTAATCAAAAAAATATAGATTTAACCTATTACTGTACTTTTCCCTCCCAAGCTAACATACCACCAATCATGTTAGTTACATTAAAGCCATTACTTTCTAATAGTTGAGTAGCCCGAGCACTTCGTCCACCTGATCGACAAACCATAATATACGACTCCCTCTTATTTAATTCAGGTAGTCGAAACTCTAATAAACCTAGCGGGATATGAATAATGCCCGGGATGTGGCCAGCCTCTACTTCATCTACCTCTCGCACATCAATAAGATTCAGCTTCCCTCCTTGCTCCATCGTTTGTTGAACTTCTTTTGCTGTAATTTCTTTCACTTTTTTCTCCTCCTAGTATGCACTCATTCCACCACGAACATTAGAAACACGCTCAAAACCTTGCTTTTTAAGTTGCTTACAAGCCTGACTACTTCGCATACCACTCTGACAAATAACTATGATCTCTTTATCCTTCGGAAGGTTTTTAAAGCTCGACCCAAGCGGAACATTTTTAAATTGCGAGATATGCCGACCTTTATACTCAGCAGGCGTGCGTACATCGATAAATATCTTATCCTTATCATTCAGCATATCTTTTAATTGGGCTGTAGAAATTGATTGAACGCCCTTCGCTGGCTTCATTCGCCAAACGAAAAAGGCTGCCACAAGCGCGATAATAATCCATATTTCCATATGACCAGTCCTCCTTTTTATACGATTATGGGTATATCAAGTTATCGACTTTTCACGACCAAGTCCATCGCCTCTTGGATAGCAGCATTCATTTTTTCAGCATTGCCTTCAGCAGTCGATACACAATCTAATAAATTTTCACTTACAATGACACCAATCGTCCGGTCAACAGCAGAACGCACGGCAGATAGCTGTGTAATCACATCTTTACAACTTTGACCTTCTTCCATCATGCGTAAAATACCCCGCATTTGACCTTCCATACGTTTCACACGATTTGCAGTGTTTGAGCCATACGCCATTCTGTTATGCCCCCTTTCAAACGATAGATTGAACTTCCTTACGAGATTTATATTATACCCCTATAGGTATGTTGTCAACATAAAGCTTCTATCTTTTTTAAAATGCTGCAATTGCGAGTTACAAGTTCTCCCTATCGCTTTAACCTCATCTATCTGCTTCCTTATTATTTCAACAAAAAACCCTGCTACGAGTTATTACTCATAGCAGGGAGTTTATTTTTTATTTAGCTAATTGCATGGCTGGCCCAAAGAATTCATAGTGAATTTTTTCATCTTTCACGCCAATTTCCTGTAAATTTTTAATAACCGCTTCCATAAAGCCTACAGGGCCACATACATATACATCTGCATTATCAGCTACTTTTTCAGCCAGCAATTCTTTTGTAATAAGCTTGTCTTCATCAGAGTATAAAGCTGTATAGGATGCATTCGGTAAGACGTTTACTTTCTTTTGAATGTCATCACTGAACGCTACAACCTTCTCATTACGAGCACATTGGATAAAGTTCACTTCATTCACTGCATTATCATTTAGAGATTGCAGCATACTGTTTAAAGGTGTTACACCGATACCGCCACTTACAAATGTAATTGGTGCAGCCGTTTCTTCTAACACAAATAATCCGGCTGGAGCACTTACATCTACCAAATCTCCAACTTGTAATTGATCATGAATATAATTTGACACTTTACCATTTGGCGTATGATCACTTTCACGTTTCACCGAAATACGATAGCCATCTTCTGCACTCGCTTGTGAAAGTGTATATTGACGGTTCATTAAATACTCTTCTCCTGGCACTTTCACTCGAATAGAGATGTATTGACCTGGTTCATAAGTTGGTAGTGGTGATCCATCTTCATTTACAAAATAAATAGAAGTTACTAAGTCACTTTCTACAACTTTTTTTGCCACTTTCAATGGTTTAAATAGACGCCAACCACCATTGTTCTCAGTTTTTTGGTATAACTCTTCTTCTACTTGAATGAAAATATCTGCGATAACGCCATAAGCCTCGGCCCATGCACCAATAATGTCATCAGTTGCTGCATCACCAAGTACTTCTTTAATCGCTTTTAATAAGTTTTCACCCACAATTGGGTAATGTTCAGGTAAAATTCCTAAACTACGGTGTTTATGTGCAATAAGCATTACGGCTGGTAAAATTGCTTCTAAGTTTTCAATATGAACTGCTGCAGCGTAAACAGTATTTGCTAATGCTGTTTGCTGACGGCCTTGTTCTTGGTTCGTGTGATTAAAAATATTTAGTAATTCTGGATGAGCTTGAAACATATTTTTGTAAAACGTCTTTGTGATTTCAACACCATGAACTTCTAATACAGGTACTGTCGCTTTAATAATTTGAATTGTTTCTTGTTTTAACATATCGCTTACCATCCTTTCGTGATTACAATATAACGCTTTCATTCTCTTAAAGCAATATATAAAATACATCTTTAACAAAATAGACATAATTAATGTATTTTAAATACATCTTTAAAAATAGGTTGTAGATATTATACTTCAATGTAAAAATGCTATAATTATTTTGAATTATAGAAAGTAGGGTGTTTAGATGCGCTTAACTTTATACACAGACTACTCTTTGCGCACACTTATTTATTTAGGCGCAAAGGAAGATGGTCAATTATCGACTATTCAAGAGATCTCAGATGCTTATAATATATCGAAAAACCATTTAATGAAGGTGACACACCAGCTCGGGTTATTAGGTTACATTGAAACAATCCGTGGACGTGGCGGTGGAATTCGCCTTGCTATCGATCCAAAAACCATTACCATCGGTGAAATTGTTCGTCATACAGAAGAGGATTTTCATCTTGTAGAATGTTTCGATAAAGAAAATAACCTATGTAAAATAGCTCCAGAATGTCAATTAAAGGGTGTACTGTATGAAGCTTTGCAAGCCTATTTGAAAGTATTAGATCAATACACCTTGGACGATTTCCTTCATTCTAAGGAAAAATTAATGGCTCTACTGCTCGGTAAATAAAAATACCCGCTCAACATTTGTTGAACGGGTATTTTTTTTAGAAGTTTGCTTATAATTGCTTTGAAAAGAAAATCATATCCAATGCACGAATACCATTTTCATAAATTGGTTCTGGGTAATGACTGAAGTAGTCCTTTTCAATAGCCTCCATGCGAAAGCCTGCTTTTTGATAAAAAGCGATATTATCAATACTTGAGTTCGCCGTTCCAACTAATACCGTTTGATAACCATCCTTTTGACATTCTTCAGTGAGCTGTCGCAATATCTCTTTGCCTATTCCCTTCCCTTGATACTTTGGTACAATAGCAATATTCTTCAATTCAATTGTAGTATTAGTTTGAGGAATGACTAATGCCACTCCCACCAACAGTTCTCCACAATTAATTTTATATAATGTACCCTTATCTAAATATTTCCGAACTGCCACTTCACTCTCATCAGCTAATAAAAGCTGAGGTAAAAAGGCTTCTCGGTTTCCTTCTACCTTTTCTAGGGATGTTCGATAACGGACATAATCTTCTCGTTCAAAAACATTTAACACACATGGTTGCTTTTCCTTCACTTCTAACCACGAATGCTCCTCAGGATAATCTTTTTCCACCCCTAATCGAACAAAAGGTAGCTTTTCTTGTGCTTTTTGTGAACGGATATTAACCTTTCGGGCTCCTGCAAAAACACGTGATAATCCCAGCTCAAAAAACGCAATATCTAAAATAGCCGTTTTTGCTTCAAGATTATAGCCCTTCCCCCAAAATTGATAGCCAAGCCAAGAGCCGATATGACAGCTCTTTTTATGACGATCGATAAACATTAATGATGTCACACCAATGACTTGCCCCTCCTCATCTAAAATCACACGAGGGACGGTCTTACCTTCTTCTTCATCTATACGTTCACGCTTAATAAAATGAATTGTGTCTTCTACCTTGCCAGCAGGTAAGCCTAGGGCATCTCGAACCTGTGGCATAGAAGACAACGCATGCATAGCCTCAGCATACTTCACATCATGCCTTACTAACGTTACTGCCATCTTCTATTCCCCTTTATTTCTTAGGATTGAAAACTTATTCTTTATATATACTCCATATACTATAGATTATTCAAAAGCCTTGTTTTGCTAGTATAACTGAATATCCATCTACTTTATATAAATATAGAAAAATAAAAATTGAGAAAGTGAGCTTTTACTACACTTTCTCAATTATTTTTATGGTTGAACTGGTATAGTGATCTCTAGTTCAGGTATATATTGAATTTTCGGATAACCGTTTTTATCCAATTGAAACATACCTTTTTCGTTTTCCTTGAAAAGATGGATATAGGGTTTTAAGGTTATTGTTTTTGGAACAGATTCAAAAGGAGTGTACCGAAGATCATCAAGATGAATGTTTCCATTGGTAGCGTTCCAACCGTTTCCTCCAATTAATTCAATTTCACGACCATGCTCATCAATAATAACTATCCCCATTGTTAGTAGTGTTAAATTATCAGTGAACGTTGAATTATCAGTTAAAACCATCCGTGTTGTGATACTTGTTGTAACTGGTGTTAGCTTGACCTTTTCAAGAGTCAAATGAATATTGTCATATTGTCGACTTATATTTGGTGCTAAAGCTACATAGTCTTTCACTTTATTTTTCACAGGAATATCAATTTCAATGGGGTTTTCTATACCTTTGACAAAAGCTTGAATGGTTAAATCAAATTGCTCTGGGAAAGGCTTCCCCCCCTGATTTCTCAGATCCGAAAATTCAATAATAACAGAAGCATTATCTTTACCAGGGTACATAAAACGACTAATAGAATTGGACTCACTCGGAGCAAAAGAATTAATAGGCTCATCATTTATAAACAAATTATAATTACTGATACAATCCATTAAAGCTTCTTTCTGATCTTCTTTATAGGGGCGTTCAATAGCAATTGAAACACGTGTACCGTCATACGCTACTTCCGATACACTTAATGTAAACCCCTCCTGTGTCACACTTGTCTGTGGTTTTGTAGAAAGTCCTTTTTCATCAGCCATCTGCAACCCCAAATCACCAGCGAGACGGAAAATTGAGGATAGTACAGGCACTTGTTTAAGCGTTGCAGCCATTGTTGGTGAAATAAATGATGTAATAAATAGTAAGCTAACTAGCATGGCTGTTGCAAAAGCAACTTTATAGTGCCATTTCTTCTGGTGCTTTACTACTTGTGGCTGCTCGTTACGTTCATATTTACTGATTACACGATCAACCAAATCAATTTCTACAGGTGTTTCTCGAATTAGCAGCTCTATTCGTGCCATTTCTTTATCCTTCTGCTTTGAATGAATGCTCATAAAATCCACCTCCTAACTTATTTTCCTTTATTAATTTTTTGCGTAATCGTTCATATTTTTTTCTTATTGTAGCTGGTTTCATATCCATAATTTCAGAAATTTCTTCAAAGCTATATTCTTCAATAGAACGAAGCAGTAAAATCCTTTTTTCATCTACATGTAAGTTTTCCAATAGCCTATGCACCATCTCATCATATTCAGGTATCGGTGCTTGCGTCTGCTTCACCTGTTCTCGCTTCACACTTAGCCAAAATTTATAGCCCCTATTTTTTGCTTTTATGACATCAATACAATGGTGGTGAGCGATTTTATAAAGCCACGCCGATAAGGAAACCGTATAAGAAAATTTATGAATATTCTCTAGTCCTTTAATAAAAATATCTTGCGAAGCATCCTCCGCCTCCTCTTTGGTTCCTAGCATATAGTAACAATAAATATAAATTTGCTTTTGAAAACAACGAATGATTTCTGCATAGTCATGCGTGTCCCCTGATTGAACTTGCTCCACGATTGATTGAATATCTATATCAGCTCGCTCTTTTGATGGTTCTCGTGTAGTCAATGTTGTCCCCCCTCTCCAATCTATATAACTGAAATTATTAGAAGTTTGTGACACTAGATAAAAAATCTTAAAAATATTATTGAATGTCATCGAGTTACTTGGAGAAATCTTTTATATCTTCCCTTCCTCGCCTATATAACTGAAATCAACAGCCATTTGTGACACACTATAAAAATTTTTTCACAAAAATAAAACGCTTAAGGGTAACTTAAGCGTTTGAGTCTCACTATTTTATTTTGTAGCTTGTTATAAACCCTTTAATAATTGGGATAAATACTCCTATCAATACAATGGGTAGGAACCACCATCCTAATGAATTTACCTCACCAAGACCAATACGAACCATCTGAATCGATATAAAAGCAAATAAAATGAGACAGATATTTTTTACTTGATTTAGTATTTTTCTGCTATTCAAATAAAATACTTTTACATTACTTTCATCCAAACGTGACGGATAATTATGCATATGAGGTGCTTTTTCTAGCAGCCACATAACAATCCATAAAAATAAACCGATGAACGGAAGGATGAATAATTCTATTTTTGCGCCCCAACGATCCACCTCACCTAATCCATTAAAATGACCAGGTATTTCATCAGGCAACTTACCCCATGCCAATATAATATAAAAGATGGATAAAATAAATATACTACCACCAATATAGTCCCATATCTTTTCTGATCTTGTTTTAGGTAACTTTAAAATTGGCCTATACATTTTCTCCACCCCTGTTCTTTTCCTTTACTACATCTACGTTATGACTACTATTAAAGTTTCAAAATTTATGAAAATTGACTTAATATTCAACATGCACCATTAATTATCCCTATTATTAGTAGCATTATAGCGATAAAATCTACTTTTTTTATTACTTCATATATAATTTATACCCATTTTCAAACTGCTAATTACTGTAGAAATACTCATAATACTTTGTAAAATTCATATAATCTGATATAAATGATATATATACATATTTCATTATTTTGTAACATTTCTACTAATTACTGAGAAAGGATATTTCAACTATGCGATTTACTATCTACAAGAAATTATTACTCGGTTTTTTTATAGTTATTTTGGTACTCGTTACAACAATCGGCTTAAATATAAAACAGCTTGATTCTGTAAATAAGACCTATCGTACATTATTGGAGGAACAAACTACTAAATCTATAAGTATTCAGGAATTACGGGTGATTGCAAAACAGGAAATTGTCAGCATGCGAGGCTACTTACTACTTGGAGACAAACAAAACTTTCAAAGTAATCAAGCCTCACGCGAGGAATTCAAACAAAAATCAGAAGAATTAATGGCTACTTTAGATTCAGAAAAATCAATTAAGATGCTTGAAGCTATTAATAAAAGTGAACAAAATGTGCAAGAATTTGCAGATCGTATGTTTGAGTTAAAGGCTGCTGGAGAAACAGAGAAGTACGAAAAATTGGATAGTACTCAAGGACGCTTAATTATTAAACAATTCGATGAACGTGTTGAAAACCTTTCTAATTATCAAAATGAATATGTAGAAGGTAAAATGGCTGCTACATCCAATCAAATTCAAGACATCAAGCTCCAAATGATGCTTCTTGGAGTCTTTGCTGTTGTCATAAGTCTGATAATTGCTATGGTTGTTGGTAGTCTAATGTCTCGTCCAATTAACGGTATGGCTAAAGCTGCGAAAAAAATAGCTGAGGGTGACTTAACAGCTGAACAAATTCGTATAAAGAATCGTGATGAAGTAGGTGATCTAGCGCTTGCGTTTAATCAAATGGCTACAAATTTAAAGGATTTAATTACGAATGTGCGCCAAAACACTGTACAAGTAAGTGGCTCTGCTGCTGAGTTAACAGCTAGTGCAGAGCAAACTATACAGGCTACAGAACAAATCACTTCTTCTATTCAAGAGGTTGCTAGTGGCTCAGAGGCTCAAGGGAAAAACGCAACTGAAAGCTCAGAAGCAATGAAAAACATGACAAAGGGTATACAACAATTAGCTTCTACTACTGCGGCTGTTTCTGAACTGGCAATCGAAACAAATTCAGAGGCTAAGAAAGGGAATGATTCTTTACATCGTGTTATCTCTCAGATGACAACAATCAACACGGCTGTTTTAGAGTCAGCAAGTGTTGTTAAAAATCTAGACGGGCATTCCATTGAAATTGGCAATATCATTGGCATTATTACTGATATTGCAGAACAAACAAACTTATTAGCACTTAATGCTGCAATTGAAGCGGCTCGTGCAGGCGATCATGGACGCGGCTTTGCAGTCGTTGCAGATGAAGTGAAAAAGCTAGCAGAGCAATCAAAAAAATCCGCTGAGCAAATCGCTACCTTGATTTCTGAAATACAGCAGGATACAAACCGTGCTGTAACGGTGATGGATACTGGAACTCAAGAGGTTCAAATTGGAATGCAAGTAGTGAAGGTAGCAGAAGAAGGTTTCTCTAAGATTGTTGAGCTGATTGAGCAAGTATCCATGCAAATCCAAGAAGCAACGACAGTGTCAGAGGAGATGTCCTCTAGCGCAGAGCAAATCTATGCTTCCTTTGATGAAATTGCAACTATTGCAAAGATGTCCTCATCTAATTTACAAAATGTTGCTTCTGCTTCCGAAGAACAATTAGCTACTATCGAAGAAGTAGCTGCTTCAGCAGCAACACTTTCAAATATGGCAGAAGAACTTCACACGCAAGTCTCTCGTTTTAAGGTAGAATAAAAAACTGCTCGTTTTCTTTAGGTTTATAGAAAACGAGCAGTTTCTTCATACAAAGAAAAATATCATGATTTTTCTACCTATCGTATGCTAACCCTACTCACCATTTTCTCCTAGTAAATACATTCTTCACTACTTTATTTTACACTTCACCAAATATCAAATTTTTAATAAAATAGACATTACTTAAGACAGAATTAAATAAATTTTTAGAATATTATTGACAGGCAGTTAATATCCAAGTAATATTGCTTTCAACAACACATTGCAGGCCAAGATTGGAAATAGTAAAAGTGTTTGTGTACTTGTAGAGAGCCGATGGTTGGTGTAAATCGGTAGGCACACATTTTGAACTCGTCCATGAGCTACTCCCTGAACTTTTTAGTAAGGGATGTCGGTTTCCCCCGTTAACAGGATAGACAGTGATAGCTGTCGATAAGGGGACTTTTTCTATAAAGAGAAGGTCAATTAGAGTGGTACCGCGAGCATAAACTCGTCTCTATTTTTAAATAGAGACGGGTTTTTTATTTTTTTAATGACTTATTGGCCTAAGTGTAGATTTTAGATACTAATCACTAAAAAGGAGTGTTTGAAAATGGGAAGAAAAATTTGGGTGTTTGATACAACTTTACGTGATGGCGAACAGGTGCCTGGAGCAAAGCTAAATCTTTATGAAAAAGTAGAGATCGCTCAGCAGCTGAAAAAATTAGGTGTCGATATTATTGAGGCTGGATTCCCCGCTTCCTCTCAAGGTGATTTTGATGCCGTCAAAGCTGTAGCTGAAAAGGTTGGCAATACAAACGACATTATGATTACAGCATTAGCACGTGCTGTAAAGGCTGACATTGATGCTGTCTATAATGCTGTGAAGTATGCTCAAAACCCGATGATTCACATGGTACTAGGAACCTCTGATATTCATGTGGAGAAAAAATTCAGCAAGTCAAAAGATCAAATTTTACAAATAGGCGTGGATGCTGTGAAATACGCTAAAACATTATTGCCGCAAGTTCAATATTCCACAGAGGATGCCTCTCGTTCTGACTTTGAATATCTTTGGAAAACAATTGAAGCTGTTATGAGAGCTGGCGCAACGATGATTAACGTTCCTGATACGGTTGGCTTTGCAGAGCCAGAGGAATTTGGAGAAATGATTTTTAAATTAAATGACCGTATGAAAAACTTAGATGATAGTGTTCTTTTAAGCGTTCATTGTCACAATGATCTTGGAATGGCAACGGCTAATACGCTAGCTGCAATTAAAAATGGTGCAGATAAGGTAGAGTGTACAATCAATGGTATCGGTGAACGCGCAGGTAATGCTGCATTAGAAGAAGTTGTCATGGCACTTAAAACTCGTAGCTCCGTCTACAATGCAGAAACACGTATTAATACAAAAGAAATTATGAATACTTCACGTCTTGTTTCTAGCTTTATGGGCTTAGATGTACAGGTCAATAAAGCCATTACAGGAGATAATGCATTTGCCCATTCTTCTGGTATTCACCAAGATGGTTTGTTAAAATCGCGTGATGCTTATGAAATCGTCCATCCTGAGGATGTAGGTCTTGATGATATGGAGCTAGTACTAACAGCTCGATCTGGTCGCCATGCAGTGAAAAATGCTCTTGAAAAATTAGGTTTTACTAATCTTTCAACAGAGGAATTTGAAGGTATTTTCGAAGGATTCTTAAAGCTAGCCGATGCGAAGAAAGAAGTATATGATCACGATTTATATGTTATTGTTGAAAGCTATTATGAAAAACATGATGCCAATAATAAAAATGCTACACATTATAGTGAGCAATTCTTTGATTTTGATGATCTACAAGTCGTCAGCAATACAAGCTTCCCTTCAGCAAGTGTTAAGGTTCGAAAAGGCGGCGAAGTATTTAAAGCTAGTGCAGTAGGCTCTGGTCCAATTGATGCCCTCTATTCAGCCATTGCAGAAATTACAAATATGGATGTAAAACTAGTGGAATATAATATCAATAGTGTTTCACGAGGCAAAGAGGCTTTAGGTAAAGTAAAAATTACGATTGAGCATGAAGGCGAAAAGTATATTGCAAAAGCAGCAGATACAGATATTCTTAAGGCAAGTGCATTAGCCTATATTAATGCGATCAATAGCATTGTAGTGACAAAATTAACACCTGTTATGAATTAAATGAAAATAGCAAAGCAGTATGGCACTTGTGCCATACTGCTTTTTCAATCCTAGTGACTATCCCTAACTAGTTTTTGATATTCCTCATCGATTCGTTCGATATCAAGACGTTCAAATAATGGTGTCACCTCTCGAATGACTTTAGGGAGATCTACTTGCTCATGCCACATCATTTCATTTATACCTAACATATTTCTTACTTTCTTTGCTGAAAACGGTAAGAAAGGATGCAGCAGCTGTCCTAAATTCGCAATGATATAGACGCAAGTTGCTAATGTACGATTACCTGCCTCTACGTTTTCTTTTACCTGTAGCCATGGCTGTTGTTCATCAAAATAACGATTAGCACCGCGAATATACTCAAAAATCGATTCTAACGCCTGTTTGAAATGACCACCTTCGATAAGAACACCCGCTTCATTAAACAATTGTACGGTTTGTTTTCGAATGTCGCTATCCACCTCCGCTTGTGGCACCTGACAAGCAAATGATTTCTCAATAAACTTCAATGTACGGTTTACAAAATTGCCATAGGCTCCGAGTAGTTCGCCATTATGGCTATAAATAAATTCCCGCCATGAAAAATCAGTATCACGATTTTCTGGCGCATTCATCGTTAAGAAGTAACGAATAGAGTCCGCATCATAACGGCTTAAAATATAAGGAACCCATACAGCCCAATTCTGACTAGTAGATAATTTGCGTTTTTCTAATGTTAAATACTCATTAGATACGATATGGGTAGGTAATGCCTTGGATCCAATTCCCATTAAAATGGCTGGCCAAATAACTGTATGGAATGGAATATTATCCTTCCCATGTACATAGTATGAAATGGTCTCTTCATTCCATAAATCTTCAATAGCTATTTGATGCTCTTTTGCCCATTCCAAGCTTGCTGTTAAGTACCCTGCTACAGCTTCAATCCATACATATATTTTTTTCCCTTCAAAACCTGGCACTGGAACATCTATGCCATTCGGTAAATCTCTTGTTACCGCTCGGTCAGGAACTCCCTCTGCCAAGTATCGCTCCGTTAACCCTAAAGCATTGTCACGCCAACGTTTCTCGGCTTTCGCTTGTGCTAAATAAGACTCCAACCTTCCTTGAAATTGACTAAAGGTAAAATAAAAGTGCTCAGTTTCCCGAATAACAGGTTCGTTCCCACAAATTTTGCAGCGCTTATCAATTAAATCCAATGGGTCTAAAATTTCTGAGCAGTTATCACATTGATCTCCCCTTGCTTTCGCTCCACAATTTGGACAGAGCCCCTCGACAAATCGATCTGGTAGAAATTGTTTATCCGTCTCACAGTAAGCCTGTTCAATTTTCTTTTTGTATAAGAAATTATTAGCCAGTAGCTGTAAGAAAAGGGCCTTAACGGATTCATGGTGGTGCTCCGCATCCGTTCTTGTGTACAAATCATAGGTAAATCCTAAATCATGAAAGCATCTAGTAAACTCCTCATGATAGTGATTAGCTATAGCTTCTGTCGTTGTATTCTCTTGTGCGGCCCGTATAGAAATGGGTGTACCATTACAATCACTGCCTGATACATATAAAACCTGCTCACCTTTTTGTCGGTAATATCTAGCCAAAATATCACCTGGTAATAATGCGGCAACATGCCCTAAATGCAAAGAGCCATTTGCATACGGCCAAGCGCCTCCAATAACAATCGTCATTCTAAATTGCTCCCCTCACAGAAAAAATGGTAAAAAAAAATCGCCCTAATCAAATCTGATTAGGACGAGTATACCCGTGTTACCACCTATATTTACAAATAGCTTACACTATTTGCCTCTATCAGTACGTCTTCACTCAAAAAAGAGATACTGCTGCTGTTGTAACGAGTGCCCATCTCGTCGTAATCTACTGGCTAAAAAGCTTTCGGTACGAAGCTCAAAGGTCATTTTCAAAAGGGTTCATTTACCTCATTTCCACCAACAGAGGCTCTCTACAAAATGCTAATCCAATTTACTTTTCCTTCTCAATGCTTTTTCTATAGGATTGGCATTATTTTACGCCTTCTTGTGAGGAAATGCAATGATTGTTGTAAAAGCGTCTTTTTTTTGATTCATTTTCTCGAGTTAATCTAATGTAACCTTTAGCAAATCAGTTAAATCATCAATTACTATATCTGCTTTTTCTAACTCCTTATCTTGTGCAAAGTCAAAGCGAACACCTATTGATAGTAATTGATTGTCCTGTGCAGCTTGGATATCCGAAGAACGATCTCCTACCACTGCTCCATAATCAATTTTATTTTCATCTACAACTCTTTTGACCAGATCCGATTTATGCCCACTTGCAATTGCTTGAATGCTATAGATTCCCTTTATAAAACGCTCCAACTGATAGGTTTCGACGATTGCTTGTAAATAGTCAACCTGTCCATTACTCGCTATGTATAACGGATAATTCTCTGACAATGTTGCAAGGGTTTGTTCAGCGTTTGGATACAAAGCACCTTTATGTCCACGTATTTGCTCAATCAGCTTTACATGGAATAATACATTGCTCTCTTCTCGTATCTCTAAAGCATGCATAGGACATAATGTTTCCCACACAACAGGTAAAGGAACCCCCATTATTTCTCTATATTTTTCTATAGGTGTTTCTCCCTGCCACAAGCCGTTTGTCCGCAGCACATCAAATGTTGCATCGAGCGCAGGCTCTAAAATAAGATTGGTTTGAAATAATGTTCCGTCCATATCAAAAATAAACGCTTTATTCATAAAATCGCTCCTTAATTAGTTATCCAAAAACACCATATGCTGCTTTTCTTGCTTATAATAATCCAAACGATCCTGCAAAGTTCCTGTATGAAATTCAAATTTATGACCATCAGGATCTGTAAAGTAAATTGATTTTTTATCCTTTTCATCTCTTTGCCGACCTGCTAAAATATTGACCTTTAGCTGCACCAATCTGTCATACACCTTATCAAAGTCATCCTCAGCGATTGTGAAGGCAATGTGTGTATAGGAATGATGGATGTCATTACGGGGTATATCCTTTTCTACATTCAGAGCTAGCCACAGTCCATTTACATCAAAATAGGCTGTGCTGTTCCCCTTTACTAGCAACTTGGCATCGAATACTTTTTCATAAAAAGTGATGGATTCCTCTAAATTAGAAACTGAAAACAATAAATGATTGATGTTTTGAATTGTCATGGTTGTGCTCCTATTGATTATTTCTTCCCCTTTTTCATTCCCTTGGCTATTTGCTTCCACTTGCGCTGCTCCTCAAGTTTTGCTTGCGTATTTGTTTTGCGCTCCATATAAGCCAATTCTCTTTGCAGCTTAAAATAGCTTTGTAGACGATATTGGTCCAAGTCCCCATCTACAATAGCTTGCTGGACAGCACAATAAGGCTCTTTTTGATGTGTACAATCACGATAACGACAAGCTGTTGCTAGTTCCTCAATATCTTGAAAGCTAGAAGCTAAACTATCCCCTTGATCCCACAATTGAAGCTCACGCATCCCTGGCGTATCAATTAGACAGCCACCAGCAGGCAATACTACTAGCTCTCGATGGGTTGTTGTATGTCGTCCCTTGGCATCATCCTCACGTATACCCGCTACTTTCATCAGTATCTCACCACATAAAGCATTTGTTAATGTGGATTTCCCTGCTCCAGAAGACCCCAATAGTGCCCCCGTGACCCCCTCTGTGAATAGCGTCTGAATTTCCATTAGACCTTCGCCCGATAGAGCACTCGTTACAAAGATATCCACACCAAAGGCTACAGACTCCACTTCTTGTACTAAGCTCGAAACATCTTCGCATAAATCAGCTTTTGTCAGGACAATAATGGGCTTTGCCCCTGAATCCCAAGCAGCCACTAAATATCTCTCCAAACGTCGAATATTAAAATCTGCGTTCAAGCTCATAACAAGTAACACAATATCGACATTTGATGCGACAATCTGTTCTTGAATTTCCGTTCCTGCAACTTTACGTGAAAATACAGATTTTCGTTGGAATAGCTGATGAATAATTGCTCGTGCCTCTCCGGGCATTTTCTCCACTAGCACCCAATCACCAACTGCTGGATAGTCCTCCCTCGCTAAAGATGTATACGCATAATGACCAGCAATTGTCGCAAGCCATTCTCCCTCTTCAGCTAACACCCGATAAGAATGCTTATGCTCTAAAGTAACCCTTGCAGGCACACAATTTTTTAATTTAGCCTGTTTTTTCATTTCTATCATTTGCTCTTCAAAATATGTTGTAAAACCTAATGTTGTTAAATTCAATTTATTTTCCTCCTAAACGTATGATGCCTCAGCGAAAATAGTTGTCATCCGCAAGAGGCCCTATCGCAATTCACCTTTTGGAACTACAATAAAAAACCTTGTAGCTGCAATTCGGCAGTTACAAGGTTTCACAGGCACGTTTAAAAGATACACAAATACCCCGAGTTATGGCACGGCGTCACTTTGTATATTTTAGGCGTGTGAAATTGAACAAACCGAATTGCAGTTCGCTAATTACAGATCTATTCATCATGTCACATCACCTACTTTCCATTTAGTTGTTATCAATATAGCTAAATTTTCAGAAATTGTCAATTACAATATTATAAGCATTTATTCCAATCATCCACGCATACAATGAACAAAACCATTAAATGCGAGGAGATGTTGGATTGCCTAAAATCATTTCAATTAGCACATATCAACCACCTTACACATTACAGCAAGATAACGCAGAGGAACTAACGAAAGAGCTTTTTTATGCAAAAATTCCAAAACTAGAGCGCTACTTAAAGGTTTTTGAAAATGGTGGCATCAACACACGCCATTTTTGTGTGCCAGCTGAATGGCATCGTACGAATCACTCCTTTGAAGAACGTAATAATTTATATATTGAGTTAGCTACACAATACAGCGTAAGTGTCATTCAAGCATGTTTAGCTAATACAGCTTTTTTATCCTCACCTATTCCTACTGAGGACATCGATGCCATCATTTTTGTTAGCAGTACAGGAATTTCAACACCTAGCATTGACGCACGTGTTATGAACAAAATTCCCTTTTCAGATCGACTTAAACGCATTCCTCTATGGGGTCTTGGTTGTGCAGGAGGAGCCGCTGGTATAAGCAGAGCCTATGATTTTTGTAAAGCCCATCCACATGCAAAGGTACTTGTCGTTTGTGTCGAGTTATGTAGCCTCACTTTTCAGCCAAATGATTTTTCTAAAAGTAATTTAATTGGTGCTTCTCTTTTTGCCGATGGTGCAGCATGCATACTTGTTTGTGGGGATGAAGTAGCTATCGCAACAAAAAGGCCAACCCCTAATATTCTAGCTACAGGTTCTAAATGGATGCCAGATTCGGAAAATGTAATGGGTTGGGATGTGAAAAACAACGGGCTTCATGTCGTTTTCCAAAAAAGTATTCCTTCTATTATTACCAATTGGCTTGGACCTTTCATGGAGCAATTTTTAATGGCACAAGGACTGTATAGCGAACAATTGACTCATTTTATTGCGCATCCTGGAGGAAAAAAGGTATTAAAAGCTTATGAAGATACACTTTATCTATCTCCCCAAAAAACCGACATTTCTCGGGAAATATTGAGACGACATGGTAATATGTCATCACCAACAGTGTTATACGTATTAGAGCAGTTTATGTTAAATGAAGGACAAGTGGAGGATACAGGCTTGCTCGTAGCTCTTGGCCCTGGTTTTTGTGCAGAAGCTGTATTATTAAACTGGAGGGAGTAACATGATCTTCTATTTTATTTTTATCCTTGTCGTTCTACAAAGATTGACAGAGGTTGTTATTGCCAAGCGCAATGAGAAGTGGATGCTTTCTCAAGGAGCCTATGAAGTAGGTGCTTCACACTACCCCTATATGGTAGCCATGCATATTAGCTTTTTTCTGTTTTTAATAGTGGAAATCGTCACAAACAACAATGGTATCTCGCCCTTATTTCCGTTATTTTTTATATTATTTTTAGCAGTGCAGGCTTTGCGGATCTGGTGTATTCGCTCTTTAGGCACTTTTTGGAATACAAAAATCCTCATTTTACCTGACGCACAAGTTGTTCGTAAAGGGCCATATGAATATATGCGCCACCCCAATTATGCGGTAGTTTGTTTAGAAATCCTTTTGCTACCACTCATGTTTCAGGCTTACTTTACAGCATTTTGTTTTACATTACTCAATATTACAATGCTTTCTGTCCGAATACCTATAGAAGAAAAAGCATTACGAGATGCTACTAATTATAATCGTGTATTTCAAAAGAAGATTTCGGAGTCTTAGCCGAAATCTTCTTTTCTTCTTTATTGCCATTCCCAGTTAAAGGGATCTTGTAGACGTTCCCAAGGGTTCTGAAACTCTTCATTTGTTAACAGACAGTTGTCCAACTGTTTAGTGATGTCTTCTCGATCTAGATCAATGCCAATAATCACAAGTTGTGTCATTCGATCTCCGAACTCTTCATCCCAATCTTCCAATACTTCAGGGCTTTGCTGGAATACATCCTGCTGCTGGGCTTGAGAAAGTGCCGCTACCCAATAAGAGACTGGTTCAATTTTTGCAGATGACCCCGCTTGCGATAATAATAGCGCAACTTCCTGATGTCTTGCACTCCAAATAATACCCTTCGCTCGTACTATTGAATCTGGCATGTGATCACACCACTCAACAAAGCGCATCGGATGAAACGGTCTTTTGCGTTTATAGGTAAAAGAAGAGATCCCGTACTCCTCAGTCTCTGGTGTATGGTTTTCATGACCAAGCTCCAACTCCTTTAACCAACCAGCCGATTCAGAGACACGTTCAAAGTCAAAGCGCCCCGTATTTAAAATTTCAACTGGATCAATAACACCATTTGTTGTACGTATAAGTTTTGCCTCAGGCTGTAATGCACGTAAAATACGTTCTAATCGCTCAAGCTCCTCTGCGGATACTAAATCGCACTTATTTAAAATAAGGACATCACAAAATTCAATTTGATCAATAAGAAGGTCTGCAACATCACGCTCATCTAATTCACCAACAGCTTCCTTCCGCTCCAATAAGCTTTCCCCAGACTGAAAATCATGCCAAAAACGATGGGCATCTACGACAGTAACCATTGTATCTAATCGACAAAACTTCGTTAAATCAATGCCAAGCTCCTCGTCTAAATAACTAAATGTTTGTGCAACTGGAATCGGCTCACTAATCCCTGTCGATTCAATCAAAATGTAATCAATATTGCCTAGCTTCGAAAGACGTTCCACCTCCTGCAATAGATCCTCTCGTAATGTACAGCAAATACAACCATTCGATAGCTCCACAAATTTCTCTTCTGTACGTGATATACCGCTACCATTTGCGATAAGCTCCGCATCAATATTAATTTCACTCATATCATTCACAATAACAGCGACACGTAAATCCTTTTTGTTTTGCAATACATGATTCATCATTGTTGTCTTACCAGAACCTAAATATCCACTCAATACTGTAACAGGAATTTTCTTTGTCATTCTTACAACTCCTCAAATCGTAATCATTACTATTTACAATTTGTAATTAAATCATATTACTTTGGAAAATGCAAAGCTTTTTATTACTAGTGAAATTAAACTTGACAATATCCAGTGAGAAATATATTGTTTAAATCGTAATAATTACTATTTAAAAGGAGGTCCTTCAATGCGTGTACAAGTAACACTAGCCTGTACTGAAACAGGTGATAAAAACTATATTACTACTAAAAATAAACGCAATAATCCCGAAAGATTGGAGCTTAAAAAGTACTCCCCTCGTCTGAAGCGTGTAACCCTGCATAGAGAAACAAAATAATATTGGAATGGGGGTCATGATGAGTTCCTCATGAGCGGGTCTGACCTGTTTTAGAGCGGTGTCTTCTACTTTGTGAGCGGGGTTAACCTGCTTTGGAGCGCCTTCCTCTTCTTTGTGAGCGGTTGAACCTTCTTATAAGCTTTTTATGCAAATCAAAAAATGACTGTTTCAAAGGCATATCTTTGAAACAGTCATGATGAAATTTTATAGCTAAAGCTGCTCACTATTGATTTCTAACGCTAGTTCATTCAATTTCGCATCTAATTCATCGAGCATGCGTAATCTAAAATCTATTTGTTCGTCAATATTAACTCCTTGTTTCATTGATGTGCTACCATCCTTAGATTGTTTCTTTAATGCACCGATTTCATTGGATAATCTCTCAATATCTAGATTTTTCGTCTCTAACTCACTTAGTAAATGTCGATGAAGGTTGTCTGATTCTACTTTCTCTCTATGGTATTTTTCTAGTGTCTCTAAAATATTCTCCATTTGTTTACTTGCTATGGTTGTATAGTCACTTAACTTTTTATCTATGCCTTCCACAATAGACCTTTCATTTGAATCGATCGAAGCCTCCTTTGATGCTTGAAATTTGTCCATCAATGACTTTTTTTCAGCCCGCAATTCTGCCAATTCCTTTAATAATGCCTCAATGGATGCAATTTGCTTTTTTCTTTGCGCTTCTCTCTTCTGAATTTCTTCATCGTAAGCTTGCAATTCTTTATCAAAGTCTCTTTTCAACTTTAGGAGTTCCATCGAAAGTTCTTTTTTATGCCTTGTTAATTGAACATTTTCTCGTTCAAGTCGAAGAACCAAAGCATAATAATCACTATCTCTAAGTCTTTTTACTTCATTTTTGTACTTGGCTAACTCGGCCCTTAAAAAAATAATCATTTGTTGGAGCTGTATTGGATCATTGTTTTTCACAATATCATTGTCCATCATCACACCCCCTAGCCTGAATATCTTTTTAGTAAATCGACCACCTCTTCAAGCTGCTCTCTACTTTCCTCTAGTAAATCATCCAGCTGCTTCATCCATTTTTCTTCTAACTTTGAATTCTCTATTTGTTCAACATGACTCTTTTCGTCTGAAACAAGATAGGCTATTAATAGCTGTAATGTACTTTTTTCAAGAAAGGCAAAGCTATTATCTTGTTCATTACGACGACTTAGCTGTTCCTTTACTAATTGTTGAATTACACTACCAAACTCTTGTTTTTCGTTGTCACCCATTGTCTTCCTCCTGTGTTTGGCCCATTCCATTTAGATTAATTGGATTTAAAACAACAACACCTTCTGTGAGCTGATCGCAATATGTAAAACCCATAATCGTGCCTGAATATGATAAATTATGGGACCATTTTATTTGAAAATTGGTAAATGAAATGGTTTCATTCGGTTCGATTGTTGATTTACCAACTGGTCTCAGCCAATACTCCTCTTTGCTTGATTTGTCATTAAAACGCTCCCACTGACTCTGCCCCTGAGTTTTAAAATTCGGAGTGAAATTTTCATGAACATATCTCCCTGAAAAATAAAACGGTGACTCCTTGGGTATTGTTATACACAAAGATGGGTTCGTGACGGCTGCACTACCAATATTACGAATATGATAGGAGCCTAAACATAAACTCTCTTGCTCAGGATCATAAGAAATATTAAGTGCAGTTGTAAAATAACTAATGAGGTTAATCCTATTCGGAATTGCTAATTCCTCAACCAACCTTTTAATATCATGAACATAGGCATTTGTTTGTTCTTTTAGTGCCTGTATCTTGTCTTCAATACGATCTGCCACTTTAAACCTCCTTGTTATTTCCATTAAAAAAAGAGAGGATTACCCTCTCTTCATAGTATGACTTTCTTCTTTTTGTTATCACAATTAACCAACAGTTGGGAAAATAACTGGGCATTGTTGTGGACGAACCGCAGTTGGACATGAGAATGGTAAGTCTGCTCTTGGTTCGCAGAAAGTTGCTAAAAATTCCACAGTAACTGGGAATGTAGATTGAATACTTTGACAAACAGCAACAGTAATTGTCAACGCAGAGAACGTGATTGTACCTGCTGCAGCACCTGTTCCAACACTAAGTGTTCCAGTTGTACAAACGAAGCAATCTAAATCTGTGTATAAAATTTCAACGTCTGTTCCCTTAGGTGCACATAATGTCACTTGCTCACAGCGAGAAACTGGAATATTATTGCTTGTGAAAACAGTACCATTAGGTAAAGTAACGACAATTGTTAGAATGAAGTTCTTTTGAACATTTAGATGTTGCAGACAAACAGTTGATCCATCAATAGAGAATTGGCGATTCTCACGGTTCAGAATCACAATTGGATTTGTAGTTGCTGGAATTACTCGACAAGTAACAATAGCACCTGTTAAGTCAGTAGTTGCTGTAACACCTGGGAATGTAATTGGTCCAGTAGGTGAAATATCAAACGACATTTCTTTTACAATCCAGTCGTATACCTTATCAACATTTATACAGATTAGTTCCTGCGCCTGGGATGGCATATGCTCTTGCATCCTTTTGACACCTCCATAAAATTTTTATCTTTCGTTTGTAGCATATGTTTTTCAGCTATAAGTGCATGGGCTAACAAATAGTTACATTGGATATTTATTAAAATCAATCAAGATTTGTTTTCATACACTTCCCTCATTAACGATACGAATCAAAATGTTGAAAGAACCGTTATATTTGTAACAGAAAGTCAATATTTTTAATAAACTAATAATGGACTGAAAGGGGTGAACTACAATGGAAGAGTCAAAATTGTATACCACTCAAGAAATTGAAAATTTAAAGGAAAAAATTGAATCTTATAGAGAATCGTTAACCTCGTTAAAAATGGGGAAGTCAATTGAAGATTTCCTTTATATGAAGCAGGAGTTTGATGGACTAAAAACACAGATGGCCCATTTAGAAGGGATTACAGAGACATTGGATACTAAACAAAATTCATATATAAAAGGATACGACGATCAAATTAGGGTTCTTTCAACACAGCTTGAGTCTTTGAATCAAACCATTGAAGGAATGAACCAAGAGATTTTATCAATTTTAAATAAACTGTTGCCAGTTAAAGGAAATGATACAAAAACCATAATGCCCTCCATTGACATGCCTGCTCAAACCTATTCTAATCTTTTACCTAGACAACCTAGAATGACACAGACAGCAGATCAAACTACAATTACATCAGCACAACCTTCTTATAGACTACTACAAAGTGTGGCAGGTAAAGCCAAAAACCACCAACCAAATGTAAATATCGGGGGTCCCTCTCCTCAGAATGGTCTACCGGAAACTAAACCTGAAGAACGGCATTTTAATCAGCAATATTTCCAATCAATCAATACGCACCCCAGCCAAATATACAATGGTTTATACAGAAACACGACAGTTGAATCCACCTTCCATTTTAAAAATGCCATGGATGCAAAGGAAGTTCCAGTAAGTGTATATGATCCATCTGCCGTACAGCCTGCTTCAAGAGAAGAAAACATCGAGAATGATACTTTACAATCTTCTATAGTTAATGAATCAGATAGCACTAAAACTGAAACATTAAATAATCCTATGGAGGTTGTGAAAATTGAGAATGAACATAACAATCTTGAGAATCCCATTGTAACGAATGAATCGATAGAACAAGTTATCTTGGAGCAAATTAGCGACCCTGTTAGTCAAGACATTGAAGCAATAGCTAGTGAGCCTCTCAACCAAATCATTGCAGAAACAGTAGCAGAACCTGCAGCTATAGATCATTCTCCTTCATTAGAAACAGAAGAATATGTTGAAGTGTATCATGCTGATGCAACCTATGAGGTTCATCCGTCCTTTGAAGAAGAGATCATGCAACTTGAATCTGTAAACAAGCCGATTGAGGAAGAACATAAAAAGGGAAAAAACTCATTTTTCGATTTCTTTAAAAGATGGAGTTAACATTATCTTAAACATCCACTATGTCAAAACATACATAGTGGATGTCTTTATGTGTCAAATAAAAGCAGTCATTAAGAAATCATTGAATTTATAGGTGAAATAGATAATTGCCCTTAACCCCTAATCTGAAATGAATAGAATAATGAAGAAAGGGGGTGTAAAAATGTGTTTGAATAACTCAATGTGTGGCTGTTCAGGTAACGGTCATGGTAACGGGGAGTGTACTGCACTGGGACCTTTTGTTGCAATTGACGCTGCATGTATTACTCCACCAGTAGCTACTGGTTCTATTATCCCATTCTCATCAGGAATAACTCCTGTTGCTTTAGTGTCTCTTGCTACTGGTTTAGTTGGTACTGTAAGTCTTGTTGGATTTGGTACATCTGTTCCAGGAGTTGCTCTTGCTGGCGTTAATATCGATTTAACATCTAGTCTTGCTACTGAAGCATTTACGGTTCCACGTCCAGGTACAATTACATCTATTTCTGCTACAATCTCAGCAACTGCTGCTTTAACTCTAACTGGAACAGCGACTGTCAGAGCACAAATTTACCGCGCAGTTCAAGGAAGCAATGTATTCAGCCCTACTGCAGCATTTGTTGATTTATTACCAGCTTTACCACTAATAGCATTAGCAGTAGGTACGATTGCAAGTGGTAATGCAAACGTTTCAGTACCTGTAAGTACTGGTGATCGTTTACTAATGGTATTCTCTATGACTACTACAGGAGTTGCTGCTACACTTGCTGGTAACGCAAGTGCTGGTATTACTATCGTATAAAATAAACTTAAATAAAAAATGAAAACAAGTGATTTCCTTATTAGCAGAAATCACTTGTTTTTTCATAAAACATCCATATTTATTTAACCAAAGCATTCTGAATATGTGCCAAATGATGCTTACCATGCCATGCATAAAGGCCAATTGCATGCTCAAGAGTCGTTAGGCCTGAATCAGGATGATTAAAGGCTCTTTGTAATTGTTCATCCGATAAGCTTGACAGTAAATAAACCCAACGTTCATGTAAGCTTTCAATTAAATTAAAAGAAATTGCTACTGGCATTTCAGAATCTGGTAGCTGTGCCCATTCTGCCTCATTGTATGGCTTAATGGTTGGTACATCCTCTGTTAACGCTAGCTTAAAACGAATATAGCTATTCATATGACTATCAGCAATATGATGGACTAGCTGTGTCACTGTCCAGCCATTTTCACGATAAGATTTTACTAAGTCTTGCTCGCTTGCACCACTTAATGCCTCTGCAAGTTGTTTTGGTAATAAACGGATTTCATCAATCCACTCTAGTACTTGCTGTGAATTCACTTCTTTTGGGAATTGAAAATGTCCAATGGGATATCGTAAATCTGTCATATTACTCTCCTCCGTTTTATTTTTTATATTACCAATTTAATATTTTACTTGCTACTGTCATTAATTTTTCGGGGCCTATTTTCTCTTCATTTAGGAATTTAGAGCCTAGTATATGAATCATATACTTTTGACCCTCTTCTTCTTTCACAAAATAAAGTTCTTGAATTTTCTGATTGAAAAGAAATTCAATATCCTTTTCTACCAGTTTAGTATATTCCTGTTTCGTTTCTGACATAATAGCAAGTCCATTATTAGTCGAGGGTACAATAGCAATTTGTACATGCTCTAATCCATTATTGTATGTTAAATTCAAGGATGCTATATCTGTTGTCAAATTCTCCTCCCTTATAATGTAAGGTGCTTTTTTCTTTTTTGCTTCTACATACATGGCTTCATTTCTACTGATTGCCTCTTCCAAATTCATGTCTGGTTGTTTGTATATAATTACTCCCCCAGAAAAACTATTTAAGCCCAGTAAATCCTCACTTAAATGAAATCTTTCTCTTATTTCCACTGGAAGTTCATTAATATTTTTCAATGGTGGATCATTCTGATAGGCATATACTGAAGTCATGCCGTACTTTTCATAGGCCTCTACAGCTAAAAAATAAAAGAATTTTCCTTCTGGTAAGGCGGTCTTTAAATCCTTGATTGTCGTCTCGTATGGAGCAATTATTTCCCTTATGTCTTTATACATCTCTGCTTCGTCTTCTATCATCGAATCAACTGTTAATAGCTGCTTCCCCTCATTGTCAAATAGTCGCCAACCTGTTAACTCGTTTGCTGTTGCCAAAGTGGCGGTTATAAAAATAGTAAAAAACGCGATGATAACGGACTTTCTAATAACAGTAGGTTGTTGCCGCTTTCGGCTTAGAGCCTTACTAATTGAAATAGAATCACATGAGGATTTAGGGACTACTTCTTTTTTCAAACGATTTTCAAAATCCTGAAATGATTTTATGTTATTTTTCATTTTGATTGTTCCTTTCAATGATTTTTTGAACCTTCACTTTAACCCTTTCAAATCGTTTACGTGCAGTTGCAGGCGTAATATTTAATATTAAGGCAACTTCTGCAAAGTCCCTATCTTCAATTATTCTTAAGGCAAGCAGCGCCCGTTCTTTCGCCTTTAATTTAGACATAATTTCATCTAACTCAAGGTCTATGTCAGGGTTATAAAAATAATCTAAATCCTGCACATTTGCTCTTCCTTCAAAAGAAATAAACTTTATTAATGATTGCCTCTTTGCTTTATTTAAACAATAGTGATAGGCAATTTTATGCAACCATGCACTGTAATTTTCTATGTTCAACAGCTTTTTGTATTGAAATGCTTTGATAAATACTTCTTGAACGGCATCTTCAGCATCTTGTGCATTCCTTAAAATTTGAAAGCAATACACATAGACCTTATGATAATATTCCTTTAGTAAGTAGCTAATTAATTCATCTCTCGTGTTTTCGAGAGCATGTTCGAAAACCTTCGTATGCACTTTATACAACCTCCTTTGCCCTTACATATTAAGACAATCAACAAACTAAAAATGTGACAATAAATGTATAAAACCCTTGTTTTGTAAGCACCTAACCTTACAAAACAAGGGTTTATTATTATTCCTGGATATCGTATATCAACGTATCAAAGTATTTTTCATTTGTATACAGTAGAATAGCCCATTCACCAGGCTTAGGAACTTTCACATGAGAAGGTGTATGAGCATCTGCTCCATTAACAGGTCCTCCGAGTCCTATGCTCCAACCATTCACTAAAATCGGTTGTATGACTTTAGAGTCTCTATGGTATCCAATAACCGTTAATTCTGTATCTC
>Ga0213824_1000501_pt1 | contig 28979 bp, 27 predicted proteins | sample MC6MC0906MG_FD_179892 | JGI IMG/M metagenome (GOLD analysis project Ga0213824, IMG submission 179892) | Enriched soil aggregate microbial communities from Iowa State University, Ames, United States - MC6-MC0906-MG | ecosystem: Environmental > Terrestrial > Soil > Unclassified | place: USA: Iowa...
CCGACCGCTTCCCGAAAGTGGACTTCCTGTCGGTGGAGAAAACCTTTGGTGACTGGCGCACCGTGCAGAAGACCCACTTCAACGACGGTGGGGTGTTTGACCAGATCTATACCGGTCAGTAATTGATCCAGGCAGGTACTGCACAATGCCCGAGGCATGTGCAGTACCTGTGGGAGCTGGCTTGCCGGCGATAGGGCCAGTAGCTTTGACACACTTCTTCGAACTTTCTCCATCAGCCTGCAATCAGTTCCTTGAGTAACCCTGCCCCGCTCATCCCGGCCCAAGGAGTACTCCAGTGCTGCGCTTTCTCTCTACCCTGCTGCTCGGCTGCCTGCTGAGCACCCACCTGCTTGCCGCTGACCCCGCTCCCGCCGAAGAACAACCCGCCGAACCCGCACCGGTCTTGCAGGGCGGACTGCTTGGCGCCCTGGCCGACGGCCTGGACAGCGCCGCCCAGGAGCTCGACCTCGATGCCCATCTGGTCGATGCCTGGCGCCTGCGCACCGACCGCGCCGCCAAGGAAGTCGAGCGCCTGGTCGACCGGCACTCGGCCGACGATTCGCTGCAACTGGTCGGCAACTTCCTCCTGCTCACCCTGACCTGGGCCGCCAGCTTCGCCGCATTCACCAGCCTCGGCCGCTGGGTCGCCAAACGCACTTCAGGCACCCCCTGGCTGCGCGAGCGCAAGCGCGCCAGCAGCCTGCTCGGCTACCTGCTGCCCTATACCCTGCCGGCCCTGGCCAGCTTGCCGCTGACCCTGTACGCCAGCCGCTTTCTCGACCCGTCAGTGGCACGCGCACTGGGGCTGAGCCTGGCCTATGCCACCAGCAGCGGCCTGTTCTCGACCTCCATCATCCTCTGCCTGGTGACCCTGTTCGATGCCGGCCACAAGCGCGCCGCTGTGGCGGTGATCAAGCGCCTGGCCCCTCGCCCGCTGTTCATGATCGGCTTTCTCGCTGCCTGGAGCGACGCCCTGACCAGCCCACAGATCGCCCGCCAGCTGGGCGGCAACATCACCGCCAGCATCGCCGTGGCCACCGGCCTGATTGCCACCTTCATCTTCGCCAGCCTGGTGATCCGCCTGCGCCGCCCGGTCGCGCACCTGATCCGCAACCGCGCCTTCAAGGACCGCGTGCAGCATCGCGCCGTGCAGGAAACCCTGCGGATCTTTTCGGTGCTGTGGTATTTGCCGATCCTGCTGATGATCCTGGTTTCGGCCATTCACCTGATCGGCGCCGGCGAAGAAAGCCAGAAGGCACTGCAGAAGGCCTTGCTGACCACAGTGCTGCTGGTGTCCACGGTGTTTCTCAGCACCCTGTTGCAACACCTGCTGGCACCGCGCGAAGCGGATGCCGGGCAACGCATACGGCCTTACAAGGAACTGCTGCGCAGCCTGGCCCACGCGCTGCTGCGCATCGCCATGGCAGTGGCCTTCATCGAACTGCTGGGGCGCATCTGGGGCGTCTCGGTGATCGGCTTTGCGCTGAGCAACAGCCTGGGCCAGGCCATCGGCAATTCGCTGTCGAGCATCGGCCTGATCCTGCTGGTGACCTGGCTGCTGTGGGTGGTGCTCGACACTGCCATCCAGGAAGCACTCAAGCCTGCCGTCGGGCGCCGCGCATCGCGGCAGCCGAGTACCCGGGTAAGGACCATCCTGCCGATGCTGCGCAACGCCATCAAAGTCATCCTGATCGTCATCTGCACCATCACTACCATGGCCAACCTGGGCATCAACGTCGCGCCACTGCTGGCCGGTGCCGGGGTGATCGGCCTGGCCATCGGCTTTGGCTCGCAGCAACTGGTGCAGGATGTGATTACCGGGCTGTTCATCCTGATCGAGGACACCATTTCCATCGGCGACTGGGTAGTGCTCGATTCCGGCCACGCCGGTACTGTCGAGAGCCTGACTATCCGTACCTTGCGCCTGCGCGATGGCAAAGGCTTTGTGCACTCGGTGCCGTTCGGCCAGATCAAGGCGGTTACCAACCAGTCGCGGCAGTTCGCCTATGCGTTCTTCTCGGTGCAGTTCACCTACGACAGTGACGTGGATGCGTCACTGGCGCTGATCCATGAAGTGGGCAAATCGATCAGCGAAGACCCGCTGCTGCGCATCAACCTGCAAGGGCCGCTGCAGGTGTTCGGGGTGGACCGCATGGACTTGAACGGGTTTGTGCTGACGGCGCAGTTCCGCACCATTTCCGGCGGGCAATATGCGGTGAGCCGAGCGTTCAACGAGCGGCTGAAGAAGCGGGTGGACCAGACCGACAACGTCAGTTTTGCCCAGGTGTACCCGCTGCCGCTGCAGGCTCTGGGGGCTTGATGTCGCCTGTACTGGCCTCTTCGCGGGTGAACCCGCTCCCACAGGAACTCCACAACATTCAGGACTGTGGTGAACCCTGTGGGAGCGGGTTTACCCGCGAAGAGGCCGGAGAGGGCAACATCAATTCTGGCGGAATACCAAGGCCTTCAGCCCGCCAGCCGGGTCCACGTCCGGAAACTCCGGCGGGTTCTCCAGCCGCTCGACAAACGCCAGCGATGGCGCCTGCTCAGCCATCCCCTCGATCAGAAACTCCGGCCCGATCCCCGGGTCGTTGACACACGCCAGCACTGTCCCACCGGCGCTCAGCAACTCTGGCAAACGCCGCAGGATCTTCGCGTAATCCTGGGTCAGCACGAAGCTGCCACGCTGGAAGGTCGGCGGGTCGATGATGATCAGGTCGTAAGGCCCGTACTTGCGCACCTTGCCCCACGACTTGAACAGCTCATGCCCCAGGTACGCCACCCGCGATGCATCGTGGCCGTTAAGGCGGTGGTTGTCCCGCCCCCGAGACAGTGCCGACTTGGCCATGTCCAGGTTCACCACCTGCTCGGCCCCCCCGGCAATCGCTGCCACCGAGAAGCCGCAAGTGTAGGCGAACAGGTTCAGCACGCGCTTTCCCGCCGCCTGCTCGCGCACCCAGCGGCGGCCGTAGCGCATGTCGAGAAACAGGCCGTTGTTCTGCCGCACGCCCAGATCCAGCAGGTAGGACAGGCCGTCCTCGACCACCTCACGTTGCTGGCACGGCTCGCCCAGCAGCCACTGGCCCGGGCTGTCAGGCAGGTAACGGTGCTGGATGAGAATGGCCTGGCCGGCCCATTGGGGGCTCTGCGCCAGGTTGCGCAGCATGGCTTCCAGTTCGGCCAGCTGGCCCTCGGGCAGCTCGCGGAACAAAGCGACCGACAGCACGCCTTGCAACCAGTCGACAGTGACCTGCTCCAGGCCCGGCCAGCAACGGCCACGGCCGTGGAACAGGCGGCGGGTTTCCTGCGGGGCAGGGTCGAGGGCGGCGAGCAGGTGCTGCTCCAAGGTGTGAATCGGGGAAGTCATGGTGGGTCGCAGGCTGGCAAAAGCGGCATTCTACCTTGCCGGCCTCTTCGCGGGTAAACCCGCTCCCACAAGGATCCCGCAGTATTCAAAGCCATGGTGATCCTGTGGGAGCGGGTTTACCCGCGAAGAGGCCCGCAAGGTCACTTCAATTCTTGACTGCAAGCCGCGCCGGCCGGAACCACCACCCCTGCTGCATCCCCGCCGCGGCCAGCAGAATCAACCCAACCCCTAGCCATTGCAGCGGCGCCAAGCGGTGCCCGAACGCCACCCAGTCCACCAGGATTGCCGCAATCGGGTAAATGAACGACAGCGCCCCGGTCAACGCCGTGGGCAAACGCTGAATGGCACTGTACAGCAGCACATACATGAGGCCGGTGTGGACCATGCCCAGTGTCAGCAAGCTGGCCAATGCCGGCATTTCGCCCGGCAAACCGCCGAGCTTTACCCACGGCGCCAGCAACAGCACCCCCGTGGTTACCTGTATCAACGCAATCAGGTGAGGTGGCGTGCCACTCAGCCGCTTGATGATCAACGCCGCAATGGCATACAAAAACGCCGCGCCCAGCGCCAGGGCAATGCCCAGCAGATAATCCTCGCCACCTCCCTGGCCCGCACCGTGGGCACTGACGATGGCCAACATGCCAAGGAAGGCGACACTCAGCCAGGTGACCTTGGCCAAGGTGATCTTCTCGCCCAGAAACAGCGCCGCCAGCCCCACCAGCATGAACGGCTGCACGTTGTACACCGCCGTGCCAATGGCGATCGATGCCCGCGAATACGAGGCGAACAACAACAGCCAGTTGCCGACGATGGCCACGCCGCTGGCAATCGCCAGCAGGAACGCCGTGCGGCTGATTACCTCAGGCCGCAAAAAACCGAAAGCGGCGCAAATCGCCAGCAAGGTCACGGCGCCGAACACGCAGCGCCAGAACACCACCTCGAGCACCGGCTGCCCGGACACCAGCACGAACCAGCCGATGGTCCCGGAAATCAGCATGGCGCAGACCATTTCCAGCGAGCCACGGCGCAATGAACTGTCCATCTCACACCTCACGTTGACGATGGCAATAGTATGCAAAGGGGGCAGCTTGGCCTTCCAGCGGATTACTAAGCCAAATTTGCAGCCTTGCCTTTACTATCAAGGCAAATAACGCGAATGACCTAAAGAGGTGACCATGACCGATGCCATCGACCAACTATTGATCAATGCACTGATGGAAGACTCGCGCCGCTCGCTCAAAGCCCTGGCGCACGTCAGCGGGCTGTCCGCGCCCAGCGTCAGCGAGCGCCTGCGCCGCCTGGAAGAGCGTGGCGTGCTGCGCGGCTACACGCTGGAGGTCGACCCGCGCGCCTTTGGTTATCAGTTACAGGCCATCGTGCGTATTCGCCCACTGCCGGGGCAGCTGCAGGAGGTAGAGCGGCAGATCATTGCCATCCCCGAGTTCACCGAGTGCGACAAGGTCACCGGTGAGGACTGTTTCATTGCCCGGCTGCATGTGCGCTCGATGGAACAGTTGGACACGCTGCTGGACCGCATCAATGTGCTGGCCGAGACCAACACCGCCATCATCAAGAAAAGCCCGGTGAAGCGGCGGTTGCCGCCAATGGAATGAATTCGCCTGTTCCGGCCTCTTCGCGGGTAAACCCGCTCCCACAGGTACTGCACCAGATTTGGGCTTGTGATGAACCCTGTGGGAGCGGGTTTACCCGCGAAGAGGCCAGCGCAGAAAAACCTGACTATTTTTTGTACACATAAATGTCACCATAAGTGCCATTTTTGTGTGCACTTTCTTCAGAAACGCCCCATTGCGTTACACACTCCCCGCAACTAATTTTGACCATTCGATCAACTAAATAGTCGACAGAAAATTTAAACCTGTTCATTCGGTCAATTTATACCTCACTTATTTCATTAACTTATCTTTCAACAAGATAAGTTCGAAATGTCCATCTGTTAAAACTTGCTTTCCCTTGGCATGGAACTCGCTTTTGTGTCTTCGTGTTTTGTATACAACTTGAACAAAACATAAATACACAAGAACCCGCGACGCCGGTCCAAAGCCGGCCGCCGCGCCCAGAACCCTGTGATGCCAAGCTGCACCGACGAGATGGCGAGCCCGTGCGCATGCCCGCTCATCGCAGTCAAAGTGCATCAGGAGCCCGCCGGAATGAGTAGCAGCCTCGACCTTGCCCCTGAACTATCCGTCGCCAGCACCCACCCCGCTTCCAGCCTCGTCGGCAATGCGCCAGAACTGGCCCTGAGCCCGCGCCTGCACAACCGCGACCTCGCCCCGACACGCACCGAAGGGCGCCGCTGGGGTGGCTACAGTATCTTCGCGTTGTGGACAAACGATGTGCACAATATTGCCAACTATTCGTTCGCCATGGGCTTGTTCGCCCTCGGCTTGGGTGGCTGGCAAATTTTGCTGTCGCTGGCCATCGGCGCGGCGCTGGTGTACTTCTTCATGAACCTGTCCGGCTACATGGGGCAGAAAACCGGGGTGCCATTCCCGGTCATCAGCCGCATTGCCTTCGGCATCCACGGCGCACAGATACCAGCGCTGATCCGTGCAGTCATCGCCATTGCCTGGTTCGGCATCCAGACCTACCTGGCCTCAGTGGTGCTGCGCGTACTGCTCACCGCCGTGTGGCCGCACATGGCGGCCTACGACCACGACAGCATCCTTGGCCTGTCGAGCCTGGGCTGGGTGTGCTTCGTGTCGATCTGGCTGGTGCAACTGGTGATCCTGGCCTACGGCATGGAGATGGTGCGCCGCTATGAGGCCTTCGCCGGCCCGGTAATCCTGCTGACCGTGGCCGCGCTGGCGGTGTTCATGTACTTCAAGGCCGACGCGCGGATCGCCTGGTCGGTAAGCGAGCCACTGACCGGCTATGAGATGTGGCGCAACATCTTCGCTGGCGGCGCATTGTGGCTGGCGATCTACGGCACCCTGGTGCTGAACTTTTGTGATTTCGCCCGTTCCTCGCCGTGCCGCAAGACCATCCGCGTCGGCAACTTCTGGGGCCTGCCGGTGAACATCCTGGTGTTTGCCGTGATCACCGTGGTGCTGTGCGGCGCGCAGTTCCAGATCAACGGCCAGATCATCGACAGCCCGACCCAGATCGTCGCCGCCATCCCCAGCACGTTGTTCCTGGTACTGGGCTGCGTAGCCTTCCTGATTGTCACCGTGGCGGTGAACATCATGGCCAACTTCGTCGCCCCGGCCTTTGTGCTCAGCAACCTGGCGCCACGCCACCTGAACTTCCGTCGCGCGGGGCTGATCAGCGCCACCCTGGCGGTGCTGATCCTGCCGTGGAACCTGTACAACAGCCCGCTGGTGATCGTGTACTTCCTGTCCGGCCTGGGCGCCCTGCTCGGCCCGCTGTACGGGGTGATCATGGCCGACTACTGGCTGCTGCGCAAAGGCTGCATCAACGTGCCGCAGCTGTACACCGAGCACCCGACTGGCGCCTACCACTACAGCAAGGGCATCAACCTGCGCGCCGTCGCCGCCTTCGTCCCGGCCGCGCTGCTGGCCATCGTCCTGGCCCTGGTACCGAGTTTCCACAGCGTGGCGCCGTTCTCCTGGCTGATCGGTGCCGGCATCGCTGCCGTCCTGTACCTGCTGATCGCGCCACGCAACCGCCTCTATCACGACGTCAGCGGCGAATGCATCGCCGTCGACCACAGCAGCCACTGACCGGGGAAAACTGCCCATGCGTATCCTGATTGCCAACGTCAACACCACCGAAGCCATCACCGAAGCGATTGCCCAGCAGGCCCGTGCGGTGGCCGCACCCGGTACCGAAATCGTCGGCCTTACCCCGTGGTTCGGCGCCGAGTCGGTGGAAGGCAACTTCGAAAGTTACCTGGCTGCCATCGCCGTGATGGACCGGGTGCTGGCCTACCAGGGCCCCTATGACGCCGTGATCCAGGCCGGTTACGGCGAACACGGCCGCGAAGGCCTGCAGGAGCTGCTGAACGTGCCGGTGGTGGACATTACCGATGCGGCCGCCAGCACCGCGATGTACCTGGGCCATGCTTATTCCGTGGTAACCACCCTGGACCGCACCGTGCCACTGATCGAAGACCGTCTGAAGCTGTCTGGCCTTTATGACCGCTGCGCGTCGGTGCGGGCCAGCGGGCTGGCGGTGCTGGAGCTGGAAGCCGACCCGCAGCGGGCCGTGGAGGCGATTGTCGAGCAGACCGAACGCGCCGTGCGTGACGACAAGGCCGAAGTGATTTGCCTGGGCTGCGGTGGCATGACCGGGCTGGACGAGCAGATCCGCCAGCGCACCGGCGTGCCGGTGGTGGATGGCGTGAGCGCGGCGGTGACCATTGCCGAATCGCTGGTGCGTATGGGCTTGAGCACCTCCAAGGTGCGCACCTATGCCACGCCGCGGGTGAAGAAAGTGCTGGGTTGGCCGATGCGCCTGGGCCGCTGACCTTCAGTTTGCCTGTACTGGCCTCTTCGCGGGTAAACCCGCTCCCACAGGTATCTCACAGCATTCAGGCTTGTGGTGAAGCTGTGGGAGCGGGTTTACCCGCGAAGAGGCCGGTATGGTCAACCGATTTTTCTAGCCAGCCGCTCTGCACTGCCACAGGCCAGTGTAAACCCCAAGGCCCCATGCCCCAGGTTCAGCCACAGGTTGCGATACACCGTCCCCCCTATGATCGGCACCCCGGTCGGTGTCGCCGGGCGCATGCCCGCCCACTCCACCGCCTGGCCATAATCCGCAGCCATGGGCAATGTCTCCAGCGCCAGCCGCCGCATGCTCTGCAACCTGCGCTTTTCCACCGACTCGTCGAACCCGACAATGTCCACCATCGCCGCTACCCGCAGCTGCTGCCCCAGGCGGGCATAGACGATCTTGCGTTCATAGTCGGTAAGGCTCACCTCCGGTGCCCGATGCCCAGTGCTGATCGGTGCCGTCAGGCTGTAGCCCTTCAGCGGGTAGACCGGTATCTGCACCCCCGGTAATGCCAAGCCTGGGCCACGATGCCCGGCACACAGCACCAACTGTTCCACCTCCAGTTGCTCGTTGCCCAGCTGCAGCGCTACGACCTGGTCCTGGCGCCGTACCAGCTGCGTCACTGGCCGGCCAAGCAGGAAACGGCATTGCCCCGAAGCGCGCAACAGTGCCTCCAGGCGCTGGCAGAACAAGTGGCAATCGCCAACCTCTTCATCCGCGGTGAACACCCCACCCACAAACGGAGTGCCCTCCAGGGCAGGGTCCAGCGCGCGCAACTCGGCGGCCGCCAGCACCCGCTGGCTGGCCGGGTCGGTCAACTGCGCCCGGCCATGGGCAAAGGCCTGCTCGCTGCGAAAAGCCACCAGCTTGCCATTGCGCCGCCAGTTGAAATCACCCAGGTTCTGATGCTCGCGCCATTGCGCCAGCACGGCCTGGCTTTGCAGCGCCAGCTCCAGCAGTTGCCCGGCATTTCGGCGATTGACGCTGCGCCGGCATGCCAAGGTGAATGCCAGCAGCCAGCGCCACTGCGCCGGGTCCAGACGCAAGCGCAGGCGCAGCGGCGACTCGCCCTGCAGCAGCCAACCCAGTGCCTGCCACGGCACCCCGGCATCGGCCAGCGGTGCCACATAGCGATAGGACAATTGCCCGCCATTGGCGAAGCTGGTAGCCGACGCCAGGCTGTCGCGGGCCTCGATCAAATCAACCGACTGCCCTTCACGCACGAGCGCGTAGGCCGTCGCCAGGCCAACCACCCCGCCACCGATTACCGTTACCCGCTGCTTCATCGCGCTTCCCTGTTCCGGCTTCCTGGCCAAACAGTACCAGCGGATCAGGTCGGGCAGCTATGCGCACCGTCATTCAGGCCTTGGCGCACGTTGCGGCTGAGCAGGCTGGCCTTGCCGTCGTGCCAGGTCAGGGTCAATACATAGAGGGTGTCGAAGTCATCGCCGCTCCAGTCCTGGGTGATCACCCGCTCTTCACCCAGGGCCTTGCCGGCCACCGTGTTGATCAGTTCAGGCAGGTAGCCGTGGGACCAGGCGGTATAGACGGTCGCATTGCGGTATTTGTCGCTCAGCAACTCATCGGCCAGTTCGTCGGTGTCGTTGGCGCCGTAGTCGATATTCACCGGCAAACCGAGGCGGATGGCACTGGGGGTGATGGTCATCAGCGGGCGGATGTAGCTGTAGCTTTGGTCCTTGCTGCCTTCCTCGACCTGCCGGGAAGGGTTGGCGGCAAACACGTAGTCGGCATTACCGAAGCGCTCTGGCAGCAAGGTTGCCAAGTCCAGTGCGCGATTGAGGCCCTGGCAGTTCAACTGGCCAAGCCCCTCACCTGGCTTCTCGGCATGGCGCAGGAACACCAGGGTCTGGGTGCCATCCACCGGTTGAGCCCGGCTGTCGACAGCCTCCAGCGCCAGCGGCACGGCGACGGCCGTGAGTACCAGGCTCAGGAGCAAATGGCGACGACGGCGGAAGAATGTTGGCAACTTCATCAAGGCAGGCTCGTGTGGCAGAGAAATCGGGTTGACCCGCCACATCGCCCCATCGGTTGCAGGGCGCCCTTGCAGTGAATGCCATCCGTGGCAACGCGTGAGGGTCAGAGTGTCCTGAACCCGTTTGGTTCCTCCCTGGAGGTGAATGCCGTTCCCTGGGCGAGGCCTAGATTAGGGGATGGGTGTTGCGCAATTGTGTAAAGTGCAAGAACCTGAGGTTGCAATGCAGCCACTCAATCATCCCGCGTCAGCACTTCCAGCAATTCGATCTCAAAGGTCAGGTCCGAGCCAGGCGGTATCGCCCCCACACTGCGCTCGCCATAGCCCAGGTGTGCTGGCACCTGCAGTTTGCGCTTGCCGCCAACGCGCATGCCCATCAGGCCCTGGTCCCACCCCTTGATCACTCGACCGGTACCAATCACGCACTGGAATGGCTTGCCGCGTGACCAGGAGGAGTCGAACTCGCTGCCGTCGGCCAGCCAGCCGGTGTAATGGGTGGTGATCAGGGCGCCTTTGACGGCGGCTTTGCCTTCCCCCACGACCAGGTCGATGATCTGCAGTTCTTGGCTCACGGGCACACTCCAACGCTGAATAACAAAGCCGCCCTTTTCTCAGGAATGCACCGGTTTGGCAAGCAGGATTGACCGCACGCTATTAGCTGTTCTGTTCAAACACCTCTTGGCCAGTCAGCTCTTTGGTCTGGTTGGCAAAGCAGTACCAGGCGGGCTTCTGCTCGACAAAAATCTGCAGATCGAAATCCCATTCCTGATCCCCGTCCAGCAGGCCGACCGGTACCGCATGGAAGTCGTTGGCCTTCAGCCGGTAATACAGGTGCGTGCCGCATTGGCCGCAAAACCCTCGCTGGGCCCAGTCGGACGAATCGTAGACACTGGGGGCACGCCCTTCGATCACCGGTGGCTGGCTGCAATGCACCACCAGCAACGGGCCACCGGTCCACTTGCGGCACATGCTGCAATGGCAGGCGCTGATATGGGTATTGTCGACGGTGACCTTGAGCGTGGTGGCGCCGCACAGGCAGGTGCCGTGTTTTTCCATGGCCATGGCTGGCTCCTTTAGCGAGGGTTAGGCCGGCAATTATAGATGCCAGCTGCAACGCGGTCGGTGCAGGAGCGCGTGAAGCTTCAGATGTACACAGTGCCGCGCAGGTACAACGCCGCTCGCCCGCTGATGATCACCCGGCCATTGCCCGGTACTTCGCACAACAGCTGCCCTTTGCGTGCCCCGCCCTGCTCGCAGTTCAGCACAGGTTTGCCCAGGCGCTCAGCCCACACTGGCGCCAGCGAGGTGTGTGCCGAGCCGGTGACCGGGTCTTCATTCACGCCAACCCGCGGGCCAAACCAGCGGGTGACGAAATCAAAACCACGCCCTGCCGCCGTCACGGCAATGCCGCGCACGTCGAAGGCCGACAGCGCCACAAAGTCCGGCTTCAGTGTATCGAGCAACAGGGCGTCATCAATCACTACGACATAGTCATCGCTACGGTACACCGCCTGCGCCTGGCTCAGGCCCAGCGCTTGCAGCAAGCCCGCCGGGGTTTCAACGACGGCCGGTTGTTTGGCCGGGAAATCCATGGCCAGCAGCCCGTCAATGCCACGGCTGACGCGCAATTCGCCACTGCGGGTATTGAAGCGCAACACCTGCGCCTGCTCACCCAGTTGCTCGAACAGCACATAGGCGGACGCAAGGGTGGCGTGGCCGCACAGGTCAACTTCCACAGCTGGGGTGAACCAGCGCAGGTCGAAGGTTTCGCCGTTGCGCACGAAATAAGCCGTTTCCGACAGGTTGTTTTCTTCGGCAATGCGCTGCAGCACATCGTCCGGCAGCCAGGCCTCAAGCGGGATCACCGCCGCCGGGTTGCCACCGAACGGTTCAGCGGAAAAGGCATCGACCTGGAAGATTTCGAGTTGCATGCACACGCTCCTTGATGCCCGGGCCTTGCCAGGCAGCTGTCTGGATAGGGGTTACGGGCGTACCGGGGTCAATACGGGCTCGCCGGCAAAGAAGGCCTGCAGGTTGCGCAGCACCAGGGTGACGGTATCGCGGGCAGCCTCCGGCGACTGGCCGGCCACGTGGGGCGTGAGCACGGTGTTGGCCAAGGCCTTGAGGGCTTCGGGTACGGCCGGTTCGTCGTCGAATACGTCCAGCGCCGCGCCAGCCAGTTGGCCCTGCTGCAATGCGGCAATCAGAGCCTGCGTGTCGACCACGCTGGCCCGGGCGATGTTCACCAGATAGCCATTGGCCCCCAGCGCCTGCAATACCTGAGCATCGACCAGATGCTGGGTGTTGGCGCCACCGGGTGTGGCCACGACCAGGATGTCGACAGCTTGGGCCAGGTGCAGCGGGCTGTCGTACCAGGTGTAAGGCACATCTTCGCGCGGCGTGCGGCTGTGATAGCTGATGGGCATGTCGAAGCCCAGATTGGCGCGCCTGGCAATGGCCTGCCCCACCGCCCCGAGCCCAAGAATGCCCAGGCGTTTGCCACTCACCGAGGGGCTGATCACGCGGTTCCATTCACCGCGCCGGGTGCTGGCATCAGCACGGGGGATGTCGCGCAGTAGCGCCAGCATCAGGGCCAGGGTGTGGTCGGCGACTGCGCTGGCATTGGCACCCGCGCCATTGGTAACGGTGATGCCGCGGGCGGCGGCGGCAACCAGGTCGACCTGCTCGTAGCCGGCACCGATCACGCAGATGATCTGCAGATTGGGCAAGGCGTCGATTTCGGTAGCCGTCAGGCCCAGCGGGCCGCGCGTGAGCACGGCATCGATTTCGCTGGCGTGGCGCTGAATGGCCTCGGCGCGCAGTTGCGGCGAGGGGGCGCGGATCAGGCGGTAACCGGCCTGCTCCAGCATGGGCAGGTAATCGTCGACGGTTTCTACCAGTACCAGGACTGTCTTGCGCATGCCACCTCCCAATGTTGAAGGGGCATTATGCGGAATGACCGTGCAGTACAGTCAATCGGTAATTGCGCGGAAAATTGTACTGTATAGGTGGAGTGAGAGATGAGATAGCGTCACGGCCGGGAGTCCGGCGTTGGAGATGCGGCGGATGGGAGATCGAGCGCCGCCCGCGCGGCGCATCGCGAGCGAAGCTCGCTCCTACGTTTGTTTCGGGCCAATTATTCCTGTGGGATTTGCGCGCGAACGTCTTGGTGCATGGCTCGATATCGCGTTGTATAAACAAGGGGGTCGCGCGCGCCTGTCACAGGCGTAACTGGCCCGAAACAAACGTAGGAGCGAGCTTCGCTCGCGATGCGCCGCGCGGGCGGCGCTCGATCTCGAACACCCAAATAACTCAAGACGGACCCGAAAAGCTCCCTACTGGGCAAACGCTCGCCCTAACCCACCCGGCACGCCACTGCTGTCAGTATCCTGCCAAGGCCCATTCGGGCTCAGCGACCAGCTCCAGCCGTTATCAAACCGATAGTAGGTACGCTGCCGGTAGAACGTATTGGGCTGCTTCTCCAACACATATACACCCAGCTTGGGGTCCCAGTGGCTAGCCCCGCCAGGCGGTGGCGCAAAGCTGGCCGAGGTCCGCGGCATCGGCTTGGGAGTCGCTGCCGGCTTGCTCGGTTGAGTGGACGGCTGCCCACCCGGCAACGGCTTGACCACCGGCCCCTGCGGCGGCAGGCGCTCGATCGGTGGCGCGGGCTGGTCGTACGGCTCATGCACCGTACACGCAGACAAACCCAGGGCCAGGGTGATCAGGGTCAGGCGGACGGTGCTGTGCATGGCTTTGCTCTCTTACAGGTCTGGGCTGTCAATGGTCAGGTGCTGGGTAGCCTGGGTGGCGCTGGGCACCGGCGCGCCCTGGCCAATCCACTCACCACGAGTAGGCTGGCCAGCGCGGGAAACACGTGCAACCAGTTGGACTTCGGCAAATTGCGACAGTTTCATCTGCGGCATCATTGCGTCAGCGTCAGACAACTCCACCTCCATCGGCAACTGCGCCACGGTCACCCGCTTGGCTGCCAACGGCATGGGCGGGCCATTGCTGGCGCGGGCGAAGATGAACACCGTATCGTCCGGCTTGACCTTGTCCTTCAGGGCCGCGGCCAGTTCCACCCGTACCTTCAGCCGGGCTGCCACGGGTGCTGGCCCTGCAGCCTGCCCTGCCGGCCCACCCAGGCGCTCGGCAGCGCGGTCGATGCCGCCCTGCAGGGCCGCACGCGATGCATCGCCTTCTGGCAACTGCGCCAGCAGGCGCTGCCAGTAGTCGATGGCTTCCTGGTAACGCTCACCTTCAAAGGCGGCAATACCGCGCAGGCCCAGGCTGGTCACTTCGTTGGGGTCGGCCTTCAGCGCTTCATCCGTGAGTGCCTGCAACTGTGGGCTCCACTGCTTGTCGGCGGCAAAGTACATGGCCTGGGCCCACTGGCCCAGCAGCTCGGGCTGGCGGCCAGCCAAGGCCACCGCCCGCTCGAAGGTACGCGCAGCCTCGGCCGGACGCTGCTCGGCCATGTAGGCACGGCCCAGGAAGTACATGGCCTCGGCCGACTCAGGCTGGGCCTGCACCACACGCTCCAGGCGCGTGGTCATTTCTTCCATCGACTTGGGTGCCTCGGCGAACTCCTGGGTCAGCGCCACCTTGTCGGCCGCACCAAAATGCAGGTAAAGGCCCAGCGCCATCAGCGGTACCAGCACTGCGGCCAGCAGCGGCAGGGCTTTGCCCAGATGGCCCTGACGCGGAGCCTCGGCGCCTTCGGTATCGGCCAGCAGCTCACGGGCAGCCTCGTCACGGCCCTTGGCCAGCTGTGCCTCATCGAGCACCCCGGCAGCCTGCTGGGCAGCCAGTTCGGCCACGCGTTCCTGGTACAGGGCCACGTTCAGGGCCGTGCGGTCTTCTTCCTGCTGGCGACGGCGGCCACGCAGGATCGGGATCAGCAAAAAGCTGAGGGCGGCGAGCAGCAGCAGGCCCGCGCTAAGCCAGAATTCAATCATGGGTGTGTTCTTTTTCCAGCAGTTTGGCGAGTCGCTCGCGTTCTTCGACGGAAAGCGCGTTGTTGCCCGGCAAAGCCGTACCACGGCGTCGGCGCACGATTACCGCCAGCACCACGAAACCACCTGCCAGCAGGATGCCTGGGCCGAACCACAACAGCCAGGTACGGCCGCTGAGCGCGGGCTTGTAGCGCACAAAGTCACCGTAGCGGTCCACCATGAAGTCGACGATCTGCTGGTTGCTCTTGCCTTCGCCAAGCATGCGGAAGATCTCGCGGCGCAGGTCGGCAGCAATTGGCGCGTTGGAGTCGGCAATGTCCTGGTTCTGGCACTTGGGGCAACGCAGTTCCTTGGTCAACTGCTGGTAGCGCTCGCGCTCGGCATCATCGCGGAACTGGTAAGTATCGATGGCCGCCTTGGCCACACCGGCCAGGCTCATGCCCAGCACGGCAGCTGCCAGCCAGCGCCTCATGGTTTGGCCTCGTCGACCAGGCCCTGGTACAACGGCGCCAGCTGTTCACGCCAGACGGTGGCATCGACAATGCCCACGTGCTTGTAGCGGATGATGCCCTTGGCGTCGATCAGGAAGGTTTCCGGCGCGCCGTACACCCCAAGGTCCAGGCCCAGGCTGCCCTGCTCGTCACGGATGTCGAGCTGGTAGGGGTTGTGGAACTCGGCCAGCCATTTCTGCGCGGCGGCGTTGTCGTCCTTGTAGTTGACCCCGTGGATCACCACGCCCTGCTGTGCCAGCTGGTTCAGGTACGGGTGCTCGACCTTGCACGACGGGCACCAGGTGGCCCACACGTTGACCAGTGCCGGGCGGCCCTGCAAGTCGGCCTGGGTCAGGGTGCGGTCGCCCTGGGTCGAAGCCAGGGAAAACACCGGGAACGGTTTGCCGATCATTGCCGACGGCAGCTCGTCGGGCTTGAGAAACAGCCCCTTGTAGAGGAACACCGCCACCAGCAGGAACACTGCCAGGGGGACTACCATGATCCAACGCTTCATGCAGCTGCTCCAGACACGCCCAGGGCCTCACGCACCCGGGTCTTGACCTTGACGCGGTAGCGCCGGTCGAGTGCCGCCAGCAACCCGCCCAGGCCGGTCAGCAGACCGCCCAGCCAGATCCAGCGGACATAAGGCTTGATATGCACACGCACGGCCCAGGCGCCGTTCTCCAGCGGCTCGCCAAGGGCAACGTACAGGTCGCGGGTAAAACCGGCGTCGATGCCGGCTTCGGTCATCATCGACTGCTGCACGGTGTACAGGCGCTTTTCCGGGTGCAGGGTCGTCACTTCACGGCCATCACGGCTGACCACGACGGTACCCTTGTCGGAGATGAAGTTCGGCCCTTCGAAGTGCTTGGCGCCCTGGAACAGGAAGTGGTAACCCCCCAGTTCCACGCTTTCGCCCGGGGCCATGCGCAGGTCGCGTTCGGCGCTGTTGTTGCTCGACAGCACCACGCCCAGCGCACACACCGCCAGGCCCAGGTGTGCCAGTTGCATGCCCCAGTAGCTGCGGCCCAGGCCGGGCAGGCCCTTGAGCAGGCCTTTGTGGCGGGTCTTGTCGAGGATGTCGCGCAGCCCGCCGAGTACCACCCAGGCAGCCAGGGCGAAGGCAGTCAGGGTCGGCCAGTCGAAGTCGTCAACGATAAAACCGGCAACCGGGGCCAGAACGGCACTGCCGATCAGCACCGGGGTCAACATGCTGACCAGCCATTTGCCCGGAGTGTCCTTCCAGCGCACCACCACGCCCACGCTCATTACCACCATCAGCAGTGCCATCAGCGGCAGGAACAAGGCATCGAAATACGGCGGACCTACCGACAGCTTGGCCCCGGTCAGGGCATCAAGCACCAGCGGGTACAGCGTGCCGAGCAGAATCATCGACGCGGCCACCACCAGCACCAGGTTGTTGGCCAGCAGCAGCGTCTCGCGCGACCACAGGGCGAAGCCGACCTGGCTCTTGACCACCGGTGCGCGCAGGGCGAACAGGGTGAGCGAACCACCGACCACGAACAACAGGAAGAACAGGATGAAAATGCCCCGCGACGGGTCGGCGGCAAACGCGTGCACCGAGGTCAGCACCCCGGAGCGCACCAGGAAGGTACCCAGCAGGCTCAGCGAGAATGCGGCAATTGCCAGCAACACGGTCCAGCTCTTGAACACCCCACGCTTTTCCGTCACCGCCAGCGAGTGGATCAGCGCCGTGCCCACCAGCCAAGGCATGAACGAGGCGTTTTCCACCGGGTCCCAGAACCACCAGCCGCCCCAACCCAGCTCATAGTAGGCCCACCACGAGCCCAAGGTGATACCGACACCCAGGAAGGCCCAGGCGACGATGGTCCAGGGCCGCGACCAGCGCGCCCAGGCAGCGTCCAGGCGGCCGCCGAGCAAGGCGGCAATGGCGAACGCAAAGGCCACCGAGAAGCCCACGTAGCCCATGTACAGCATCGGCGGGTGAACGATCAGGCCAAAGTCCTGCAGCAGCGGGTTGAGGTCGCGACCGTCGGTGGGCACTTGCGGCAGCAGGCGCTGGAACGGGTTGGACGTGATGATCAGGAAGCTCAGGAAGCCGACGCTGATCATGCCCATCACCGCCAGCACGCGGGCCAGCATCACCTGCGGCAACTGGCGCGAAAACACCGACACGGCAAAGGTCCAGCCGCCCAGGATCAGCGCCCACAGCAGCAGCGAACCCTCGTGGGCACCCCACACGGCGCTGAACTTGTAGTACCAGGGCAAGGCGCTGTTGGAGTTGCTGGCCACATAGGCGACCGAGAAATTGTCAGTCATGAAGGCATGGGTCAAACAGGCGAAGGCAAAGGCCAGGAAGGCGAATTGCCCCCACGCCGCCGGCCGCGCCAGGCTCATCCACAGGCTGTCGCCACGCCAGGCGCCGAGCAGCGGCACACTGGCCTGCACGGTGGCAAAGCAGATGGCCAGGATCATCGCCAGCTGGCCGAGTTCGGGTATCACCAACGCCGCGTTCATGGCTTGACCTCCGGGCTGGTGGCGGCCTGGCCGCTTTCCTTCAGGGCCTTGGTGACCTCGGGCGGCATGTACTTCTCGTCGTGCTTGGCCAGGACTTCATCGGCCACCACCACGCCTTCGGCGTTGACTTTGCCCAGGGCGACGATGCCCTGCCCTTCGCGGAACAGGTCGGGCAGGATGCCGCGGTAGGTGATCGGCACCGACTTGTTGAAGTCGGTGACCACGAAGCGCACGTCCAGCGAGTCGGACGAGCGCTGCACCGAGCCTTTCTCGACCATGCCGCCAGCACGGATGCGGGTGTCCAGCGGCGCTTCGCCACTGGCGATCTGGGTGGGCGTATAGAACAGGTTGATGTTCTGCTGCAGTGCGCTCAAGGCAAAGCCGACGGCAACCCCGACGCCGACCAGCAGGCCGACGATGAGCAACAGGCGTTTCTTGCGCTGCGGATTCACTGGTTGTTCTCCCGGCGCAAACGGCGCGCCTCTTCTTGCAGGTAGCGACGACGGGCCAGCAGCGGCGCGGCGACATTCAGCGCCAGCACCGCCAGGCAGATGCCATAGGCCGACCACACGTACAGGCCATGGTGGCCCATGGCGAGAAAATCACCGAAGGTGGCAAAGCTCATTGTGCGCTCCTCCGCCCCAGGCTGTTCAACACTTCGTCCTTGACCCAACTGGCGCGCGCCTCGCGCTTGAGCACTTCAAGGCGCATGCGTAGCAACAGCACGGCGCCGAAGAAACAGTAGAAACCCAACGCCGTGCACAGCAACGGCAGCCACATTTCGGCGGGCATCGCCGGCTTTTCGGTGAGGGTGAAGGTGGCCCCCTGGTGCAGGGTGTTCCACCACTCCACCGAGTACTTGATGATCGGGATATTGACCACGCCGACAATCGCCAGCACCGCGCAAGCCTTGGCCGCACTGTCACGATTACTGATCGCCTGGCCCAGCGCAATAATGCCGAAGTACAGGAACAGCAGGATGAGCATGGACGTAAGGCGGGCGTCCCACACCCACCAGCTGCCCCAGGTCGGCTTGCCCCAGATGGCGCCGGTAACCAACGCCACGGCGGTCATCCAGGCGCCGATGGGCGCGGCACATTGCAAGGCGACGTCGGCCAGTTTCATCTTCCACACCAGCCCCACCACCCCGGCGACCGCCAGCAGCACGTAGCAGGATTGCGCCAGCATCGCCGCCGGCACATGAATGTAGATGATGCGGAAGCTGTTGCCTTGCTGGTAGTCCTGGGGGGCGAACGCCAGGCCCCAGGTGATACCGACCAGCAGCAGGAGCACGGCAGCGCCGGTCAGCCATGGCAGCATGCGGCCGCTGATGGCATAAAACCATTTCGGGGAGCCCAGCTTGTGGAACCACGTCCAGCTTATTTTCATCAGGGTACATCCAGGGTATTTGCCGGGCTTGAGAGCCCGGGACTCGTTATTCGCCGACGCTGATCTTCAGGCCGGCCGCTATCGCAAAGGGGGCCAGGGTCACGGCCAGGGCCGTCAGGCTGGCGAGCCAGAGCAGGTGGCCGGTTGCGGGCATATTCTGCAATGCCGCTTGCAACGCACCACTGCCCAGGATCAATACAGGGATATACAACGGCAGAATCAGCAACGCCAGTAACAAACCACCGCGCTTCAGACCGACCGTCAGCGCGGCGCCCACCGCGCCCAACAGGCTCAATACCGGTGTGCCCAGCAGCAGGGAACCGAGCAGTACCGGCAGGCAATGGCTCGGCAGCCCCAGCATCAGTGCCAGCAGCGGCGCCAACAATACCAGTGCCAGCCCGGAAAAGATCCAGTGCGCCAGCACCTTGGCCAGCACCAGCAGCGCCAGCGGGTGCGGCGACAGCACCCACTGTTCCAGCGAGCCATCCTCGAAATCGCTGCGGAACAAGCCGTCCAGCGACAGCAGCACCGCCAGCAGTGCCGCCACCCAGACCAGGCCCGGCGACAAGGTTTGCAACAATTGGCTTTCTGGGCCGACCGCCAAGGGAAACAGCGCAACGACGATGGCAAAGAACACCAGTGGGTTGGCCAGCTCGGCCGGGCGGCGGAACAGCAGGCGTGCTTCGCGACGCAACAACAAGATGAATACGCTCATGCCGCCCATTGCCCCAGGTTCAGTTCACGGTAACCGGAGGGCTTGCGTTCCAGTGTGTGGTGGGTGGTCAGCACCACCGTGCCGCCCTGCTCGCAGTGGGCCGCCAGATGCGCTTCGAGCTGAGCCACGCCTTGTTTGTCGAGGGCGGTGAACGGTTCGTCGAGAATCCATAGCGGCGGACAAGCCAGGTGCAACCGGGCCAAGGCCACGCGGCGCTGCTGGCCAGCCGACAAAGTATGGCAGGGGACGTCTTCGAAACCGCGCAGGCCGACCGCCTCCAACGCCGCCCAGATCGCCTCGCGGCTGGCTGGCTGGTGCAAGGCGCACAGCCAGGTGAGGTTCTCCTCGGCGGTGAGCAGGTCCTTGATGCCTGCGGCGTGGCCGATCCACAGCAGGATGCTGGCCAGGGCATGGCGCTGCTCGGCCAGCGGCTTGCCGCCCAGCAGGATCTGACCGGCGGTCGGCTGCATCAACCCGGCCAGCAGGCGCAGCAAGCTGGTCTTGCCGCTGCCATTAGGGCCGCTGATTTGCAGCATGTCGCCGGCGCCCAGCTCGAAATCGAGCTGTTCGAACAGCAGGCGCCAGTCGCGCTCGCAGGCCAGGCCCGCGGCTTGAAGGTGAAGGGTCACGGTTTCGCCTTATCTTTGTAGGGCTTCGGTTCGGCGTTGCCTGTTTCGCGGGCTTGCCCGCTCCCACAAGGTTTTGTGCAGTTTCTGAAAGCTGCGCTGTACCTGTGGGAGCGGGCAAGCCCGCGAAGCAGCCGACGCCGCTCCAGCACCCTTGTGTCTCAAGTCGCCCCGCGCGCTGCCGTTATACTGGCAACCACGGGCGCTCGGCATTATTACACGCGCCGCCGCGCTGCCAAGAGGCCGGGCTCGACAGGTTGTATACAATCATGACTGAAATCAATAGTCTCGGCGCACAAACCGCGATCAACAGCCAAGCCATGAAGGCAGGCATGACCGGCGAACTGCTGCGCCTGATCCAGGCGCAGCCCGGTCTGCTGGCCCCCGGCGAGACCGCGCAGGTCGAGGTCGTGTCGTTGCGCCAGACGGGCCAGGACTTCCAGCTGGTACTGCGGTTGATGCAAGCCAACGGCGTGCAGACCCAACTGCAAGCCAGCGCCAGCCAGCCCCTGCCCCAAGGCAGCCAGGTCACCGTCAGCCAGACCGAAAGCAACCGCCTGGCAATCATGCTGCAGCAGGCCAACGCCAGCCAGATCACCACCCTCACTCGCCTGGACACCAGCCAAGTGCCGGTCGGCACCCTGCTGCAAGGCAAGGTCCTGACCAACCAGGCATTGGCCCAGGCGCCCGGTCAACCGGCGATCTACCGGGCGCTGGTCAGCCTGCTCAACAGTGCACAGGCCGGTGCTACCTTGAGCATCGACAGCCCACGCCCACTGGCCATTGGCAGCCTGCTCAGTGCGTTGGTGCAGGGTGACCAGTCGCTGCGTTTCGTGCCGCTTAGTGGCAGACAGGACCAACTGAGCATTGCCCAGCAACTGCTGACCCAGCAAAACCGACAAGCCTCCCTGCCCGGTGTGCTCAACGCGCTGCAACAGCTCACCCGCGACCCGAGCGCCGATGGCGACCTGCGCGCCAGTGCCGAACGCCTGTTGGCCGGCCTGCCGGACGCCCGGCAACTGGGCGACGCCAAAGGCGTGGCCCAGGCGCTGAACAACAGCGGTGCCTTCCTTGAAGCGAAATTGCTGGGCGGTTTCCCCGCCAGCGTGGCCACCGACCTCAAGGCACACTTGCTGCGACTGATTGCCCAAGCCCCGGCCCTGCCTGCAGGTACACCTGGCCTGGCACCCGCCAGCCTGGCCGTGACCATGCCTGCGCTGGCCCGCAGCGCGCTGGGCATGCTCGAACGGGTCAGCCCCAAGCCGCAGTCAGGGGCGTTCCCCCTGCCGTCGCGCCTGCTCAAGGCCCTGGAAGATGAAGGTGACCTGCAACAGCTGCTGCGCCTGGCTGCAGCTGCCGTTTCACGCTTGCAAAACCATGCCATGAGCAGCCTGCAACAAACCGGCATATTGGAAAACGGCAACCTGCAGACCACCTGGCAAACCGAAGTGCCGGTCCGCCACGGCCAGGAGTTCATCCCGCTGCAGGTCAAAATCCAGCGCGAGGAAACCCCGCAACAGCAGGCCGACCGCCAGCATGAAGCGCAAGACCCGCTGCAAGCCCTGTGGCGCATCGAGCTGGCCTTCGACCTCTCCCCCCTTGGCCCGCTGCAAGTACAGGCGCAGTTCAGCCAAGGCCGCCTGAGCGGGCATCTGTGGGCAGAGCGTGAACAAACTGCAAGGCTGATCGACAGCCAGCTCGGTGCCTTGCGCCAGCGCCTGCTGGACCGCGGCCTGGACGTTGGCGACCTGGAATGCCACCCGGGCATTCCCCCTCAAGGCCCGCGCACACGGGTGGAGCAACGCTGGGTAGACGAAAACGCATGACACAGAAACCACCACGCCAGGCCATTGCCCTGACCTACGACGGCCAGCAGGCCCCTACCCTCAGCGCCAAAGGTGACGATGCGCTGGCCGAGGCCATCCTGGCCCTGGCCCGCGAGCACGAGGTGCCGATCTATGAAAATGCCGAGCTGGTGCGCCTGCTGGCTCGCCTGGAGCTGGGCGAACAGATTCCCGAAGCGCTGTACCTGACCATCGCCGAGATCATTGCTTTCGCCTGGCAACTGCGCGGCCGCGTCCCGGCGGGCTTCACCGACGACACCGCACCGCCCCGTGACATCACGCCAACGCTTCTGCAGCTGCCACCAGGGGGCAGCGTTACCTGACGCCGTTTGTCGCACCATCACACCACCCTGATGCCCTTCATCGATAGAAGGGTTACTCAATGCGCCCAATTCCGCACCACAGCCTGGCCCGTATCCGCCAGGCACTGCAGGACTTTCCCCGCCCAGACCTGCTGGCACAACAGACACTTTCCGAATGGCTTACCTCGCAGGGGGTGACGCAATCGCCTTTGCTGACCGACGTGGTCACCTTCCACTACCGGCTAGAACTGGCGGGAGAAGGGCGTTCACAGGGCAGCACGAAAGCCGTCATCACCCAGAAGATGAACCTGGTCGAAGCATTGCTGGCCAACTGGCAGGGCGAACCCGCCGAAGGCTATAACGGTTTCCACTATGGCGACTGGGCAGGCCTGCCGCCACAGGATCCATTGACCCTCGTTGAACGGCTTGAGCCACTGGGCCCGTTATCCAATGCTTCGCCCTATCAGGTGTTCAACGGCCTGTACAAACGCACAGAGCCTCCCCGCTACGCTCCGGATACGCGCCTGCCAATCCGGGCAGAGGACTTTCAGGCCTTCAACTGGAGGCTGAATTTTCACACCCTTTTCAAACAACAACTCGACCGCTACTGGGCCCGACATCAAGACGATTACCGGCGGACAATTCACATTGCCTTGATTGCCGCCTGCAACCGTCAGGTGATAGAAGGCAGCCTGTCCGAGGCCCAGCGCCGGCTGGTCTGGAGAGCTTGCGGGTTGCTGCCTCGCGGCGACCTCAGCGTTTCGATGCTGAACGTCTACGGTTACACCTCGACCGATATCCTGTACATCAAGCAAGACAGCGGCAGTGAGGTTGTCCTGTACATTCCTGGTAATGCTTCACCGTTTAATGCATTCACCGATGCGCAAGCCATGAAGCAGTGGTTTGCACAACAATGCCGGTCCGCGGGCAAGCGCAATGCAATACTGGCTCACTTCGCCCGTGCCGACTGGCCCGATGGCCTGGATTTCAGCGGCCTGCGTACAGCCTTGACCGGCCTGGGCGTGTACCCCGCTGCGCATCGTTTCAGCCCCCAGCACCCCGGTTTTGCCACCAGCGGGCATTGGGCCCCGCAACAGATCATCGACTATCGCCCCGACACCTACTCCCCCCCGATTACCAACGACCTGTTCGAGTACCTGACCTTACAGCGCAAGCAGCGCACTTATGCCGATGCCGACAGCCTGATCACCAGCAACCATGACATCAACAAGTCTCGCTGGGGCAACTACCTCTCTGTGGTCACTGCCCTGCTTGCTCCTTTTATCCTCCTTTTGCCCGAACTGGCCCCGCTGCTGGTGGTCGGGGGCCTGGCCCAGTTCAGCCTGGGCCTCGACCAGGCCATCAATGGCAATAGCCTAGAGAGCAGAAGCGCAGGCGTCGCCGACCAGGCATTCGGCTTGTTCAACGCGCTGCCCCTGGCCGGACAGGGCTTCGCCAGGGAGGCATCGGTGTTTCGTTGCACCCGTCCAGGGTTCTTTACCCCGGCACGCCTTGGGAATGTGCTGGGCGTACCGATTGGCGCTGCCCCGATCGCCCAGGCGGCCGACTCGGTGGAACTGGCGTTCCGGGAGCAAGCGATCGTGTCCTCCGACAGCCTGGCGGCCGTGGTGGCGCGTGTCGACGAAAACCTCGAGCACCGCTTCATGGCATGGCTGCAGACCCCCAAGGGCGTGGTCGGGGAGTGGGTCGAGTATGAGTTTGCCAGCGACAGCTTCGTCCGCTCCCGTGACACACACATGATCGCCCCGCCCCGCTGGCGGCTCGCCAGTGCCGACGACACCGCGCTGACGCTGTCAAGACAGCGGCATATCGCCACCGATGAGCAGCGCAACACGACCCTTCGGGCATTGGGGATCGACGTGGAGATGCCCATCGACTACGCCCTTTACGGGCAACTGGTGCGCACACCGATTCCCAGGCTGATCAGTAGTGTCTGGGTGGGTGACAGCGTGCTGCAAGGTGAATTCCTCGAAGCACTGGCGCACAACACGCGCATCGCCCGCCTCAGTGGGTATCGCTACCAGATTTTGCTATCGCAGCAAGACCCACTGGTTTTTGAACGCAATATGCAACTGCTTCGCACCAGGGCTGAAGGCGCGCAGCTGCTACCCCTGGAGGCTCAAGGTTTCTTTCAGGCGTTCACCCAATCAGCTTATTACCCGCAGTACCAGGCCGCTATCGCGGGCAACGGCGGGCTCGGCCGCAACCTTGCCTCAGCGTGCGACATCTTGCGCTACCGGTTGCTCAAGCACTATGGCGGGCTTTACCTGGACGCCGACGATCGGCTGCTGGACGCCAGCAGAGGTGAGTTCAGCCCACCCTTGGCCAACGTAATACTCAAGACCACGGATGATGGCCTGCTGTTCTCGCCGCCGGTGTCAAACGACCAGTTGGGCATGTACATCAAATTCAACAACAGCATGATCGGCAGCCACCCTGGTAACCCGACGCTGGACGCGGTTTCCGAGGAAATCCTGCGTCGCTATGGCCTGGTACCCGACTTTTACGACAGCCGCCCAGACCCTCGCCAGGCGCCGTTGCCGTTCCAGGCCTACGCCCGGCGCCTGAGTCTGTTAACCGGCCCCGGTGTGCTCAATGCCGTCGTTGACCAACAATTGCCGCTGCTCAGACAACTGCGTGAAATCTGTCATCTGCTGGTGTCACCGGTTTACGACATTCATGCGACGGTGAACCTCGACCTGTTCCATGCAACGCTGCAACAACACGTTCCGCTCGACCAGGTTGCCAGCATTGGCCGCGAACACAGCTGGGCCTATACCTGAAACATTCGCGGCCAGGCAGGTACAAGCTGGCGGCAAGCGGGTGGTTGCGGCGTAGCCACCGGCTTGGTTTACCAGGATGCGCACAATTTGCGTCACACGCCTACATATGTAGCGCCACCTACCCCCGGGCGCAGGTCACCTTAGCCAGCCCTTACAGACTCAAAGGTGACCGCCATGACAACCCAATACGTCAATGCCAAGGGCGTGCAGTATGTGCGTGACAGCCTCGCCGGTTTTCCGCGCCCGGACCGTACGGCAGCCAATGCCATACGTCAGTGGGCCAAGGAACGCTCCATTGACCTGGACCCCGACCGCGTCGACGCGGTCACCCTGCACTATCAGTTCAGCCCCAAGCTCGGCTGGATTGCGCTCGTCGCGCAGAAGATGCCCCTGACCCAGGCCGTCCTCTCGAACTGGCAGGGTGAGTCGGCCAACAACTGGTTAGGCGCAGCGATCGATGCTCCCTGGGCCGGCGAATTACCCCAAGGGCCACTGACCATTGTCCAGACGCTGCGCGAGCAAGGCCTGTTTGACTATCACGCGCCCTACAGCGTCTACAACGGGTTGTTCAGGCACAGCGACCGCCAGCAATACAACGCAGCTACGCACGTACCGCTGGCAGCCGAGGCCTTCCAGTCGTTTATCTGGAGCCTGGACTTGCAGGTGCAGTACAAGTCGATGCTCGACAGCTACTGGGATGCCAACCTGGAACGCTACCGTATCGGCGCAAAGATCAACTTCATCGCTGCATGCAACAAGCAAGTCACCGAGGGCAGCCTCAGTGAGGCCGGTAGAAAGCTGGCCTGGCAGGCATGCGGCCTGCAAGCCTCAACGTCGGTGACGCCAGGTGACGGCAAGGCGAGCGGTAAACCGACGCTGCGCGCCAGGTGGCTGAATGTGTATGGCTACACCGCCACTGACCTGCTGTGCCTGCACGACGCCGTCAGCGGCCTGGTTTTACTCTACATTCCAGGTAACGCCTCGCCCCTGCACGAGTTCAGCGACGACCAGGCCATGCTGGACTGGTTCGCCAACCAGTGCCGTACCCCTCGCACGCGCGATGCCCTGCAGAGCCACTTCGCCCTGGCCGATCGCGAAGACGGTTTGAGCTACAGCGGCCTTCATACTGCACTGTGCGGCCTGGGCAGCTACCCAGCCCCCTACCACCTCGACAGCAACCGCCCCGGCTTCACGGCGCAAGGCATCTGGCCCCCACAGGACTACATCAACTACAAGGTCGAGGACTACAGCCCCCTGATCGAAGGCGACCTGTTCCTTTCCCTGGCCAGGCGCCAGAAACAGCGCAGTTACCAGGACGCTCATTTCATCATCACCAGCGACAGCGAAGTGACCAAGGCCAAATGGCGCGGCTACTTGAACTCGGCCATCAACGTGCTGGCCCCTTTGGCCCTGGTGGTGCCCGAACTGGCCCCGCTGTTTGCCCTCGGCGGCATCGCCCAGTTTGGCCTGGGCCTGGACCAGGCCATCCACGCCAAAAACGCCCGGCAAAGCGCCGAAGGCATCGGCACGTCGGTCTTTGGGGTGCTCAATGCACTGCCGCTGGTGGCGGCCGGGGTGTCCAAGGCACCTGTGCTGCTGCGCTTCAAGAATGATGGTTTTGTGATCCCCAGCAGGGTCAACGAACAAATCGGCTACCCCTTGAGCCCCATCACCCCCCCTGAACTGCCGCTGGCCGATGTGGCGGATTATTTCCATATTCCAGACCCCATCGCACCGCTGCCAGGTGCCGACGACGCGGTTGCCGGTGCGGTTGTCAGAACCCCTTGCTACGACGGTTCGCCCGACCTGCTCACGGCGATGATCGGCGGTTATCAGGAGCAAGTGGTCTACGACATGGAGGTCGATGCCTTTCGCCTTGAGAGCGACCTCAATGAGGTTCAGTCCACCTGCTACATCGCAACGCCAGGCTCGCCCAATCTGGTCGAGGTGGATGCCCGAGCGCGTCAGGTTACCGATGACATGCGCATGGCGACCCTGCGTGCATTGGGCGTCGATCTGAACCTGCCCATTGCGCTACCGGTCGTACAGGCCGAAGGGCTGCGACCAATCCCTAAACAGGTCCTGAACCTCTGGGTAGGCGACAAGGTCATTGCACAAACCCTGATCGACAATATCGCCCGCAACGCCCGCACGCTGCAGGACACCCAGTATGTTCATCGCCTGTACCTCTCCAGGGCCGAGCCGGCTGCCTTCCAGGCCAACCTGCGGCTTTTGGCGGAGCATGCGCCCGGGGTAGAAGTACTGCCACTCGAGGACCAGCCGTTCTATGCGCGCTTCAAGGAGAGTGCCAATTTCGCCCAATACCAGGCAGCGATCCACGGCAACGGCGGAGTGGCCAGCTACTTTTCGTCGGCGTCGGACGTTTTGCGCTATGCCCTGCTGGAACAGGAAGGTGGCCTGTACATGGATGTCGACGACACGCTGCTAGCGCCTGGTGAGTACCCTGTGATCATCGACGGTGCCCCCAGAGGCACACCGGGAGAGCGCCTGGATGACGTGGCACTTGCCACCTCTGCAAACGGCCTGCTGCTCCACAGCGCAGTGTCCAACGAAAAATTGGGCATGAACTGCCTGTACAACGGCAGCCTGGTAGGCAGCCACGCGGATAATCCGACGCTCAGGGCAATCCTGGAAGAAATGCAGGCGCGCTACGCGCAAGCGCCAGGCTTCTACCACAGCAAACCCTCCCTGCAAACGGACCCGGAAGCATTCTATCGCTATGCCCAGTCCCTTAGCCGCCTCACCGGGCCGAAGTTGCTCACCGACGTGGTCGACCGTCTGTTGCCTGAGCTCGGCGTGATGCGTCAGATCATCAACCTGTATGCGTGCCCCCGCATTAACGCCTGGCAGTTCGTCAGCCTTCCTGAGTTTCAGGCGGTGCAACGGCACCTGCTGCCACTCAACCGCATTGCCAGGATCGGTGAATACCATTCCTGGGCCAGGCCCTGAGCGGCACGCCGAGCAAGGCCCCCGACAGGCGTGAGCGAGCACCTGCGGCAAAAGAAAAAGGCGACCTCAGGTCGCCTTTTCACGTTATTCGCTGCGGTGCAGCTTGCTCATCAGCTCCGCCTCGGCCTGGGTCAGGCCACAGCTTTCGGTCAGCTCGGCGACGCTGGCACCCATGCCGACCAGCTTGGCCGCCTGGGAGAAGGTGACGTTGCTGGGGTCGCGCTGCTCCAGCTGCTGGACCTTGTCGGGCAACGGGGCAACCACCAGGCTCAGCTCGTGCAGCGCCTCACCCATGTGCACGGTACCGTTCTGGTAGTCGTCCAGGCGCTTGGCCAGGTCCTTGATGCGCTGGTCACGCAGCGCATCGCCCTCGGCCTGCTGCGCAGCCAGCTCGCGCTGGCGCTTGCTGTAGTTGAGGAAAAACCACAGGCTCAGCGCCCAGACCAGCGCCAGGAAGATGACAGCAACCTGTAGGATCAACTCAGATATTCTCCAGCTCGGACCACTCTTCCTCGGTCATCATCTTGTCCAGCTCGACCAGGATCAGC
>Ga0213824_1000504_pt1 | contig 28922 bp, 23 predicted proteins | sample MC6MC0906MG_FD_179892 | JGI IMG/M metagenome (GOLD analysis project Ga0213824, IMG submission 179892) | Enriched soil aggregate microbial communities from Iowa State University, Ames, United States - MC6-MC0906-MG | ecosystem: Environmental > Terrestrial > Soil > Unclassified | place: USA: Iowa...
GTCAGCGGCAAATGTTTTATCTGTGCGAAAGCGAAGCGACAGCAACAAAGCGCCCAGTCGGAACGGAAATCAACCACACGTTATGGTAATTACCAAATTTATAAAATATTCTCCTTTTCGGCTATCATAGAAAGGACGAGAAAGAAAAGGAGCATGTAAAAAGTGAACATTAGTAATTTTTCTATTAAAAAGCCTGTTTTTACAATCGTTACGATGTTATTGGTCATTATTTTAGGTGGCGTGTCATTATTAAAAATACCGATTACACTTATTCCAGAGTTAAGTCCACCAATAGGTGTCGTCGTTACCTCTTATCCTGGTGCAAGCCCTACAGAGGTTAATGAGAAAATAACGAAGCCATTAGAAACATCACTTTCAACCTTGCCAGGGATAAAAAAATTACAGTCTACCTCGCAAGAAGGATCCAATTTAATTATTCTCGAGTTTGATTGGGCAACCAATATTGAAGATGTTCAGCTCGATATATTACAACGAATCGATATGACCCCTTTACCAAATGATGCTGAGAAACCTAGTTTTTTAAAATTTGATCCATCACAATTTCCTATAATACAGCTTTCCCTACGTGCGGAAAATGACAATGTAGACGTGCGATTACTCGCAGAAGCCTTAGAAAAAGAACTTCGTCGAACAGCTGGTGTCGCAAGTGTAAATGTTTCCGGTAAGCTTATAGAAGAAGTTCAAATAACTTTAGATGAGTCGAAGCTAGTTGAGAAAGGAATAACCCAAGCGGATATTATTCAAATTATTCAATCGAATAATGTTTCTCTTCCTGGTGAACCAGTGTTAACAGCTGATGGGAAAATGTTAACTACTCGTATTGTTAGTACATTAAATTCGCCAGAAAGCATTGCTGATTTAATTATTTCAGTAAATCCAATAGATGGTAAAGCTTTAACGGTTGGAGAAGTAGCGACTGTTGAGCGCGTGGAGCAGAAATCCATAACTACAACAAGAGCAAATGAGCATCCTGCAGTTTTAATGTCTGTATTACAGGAATCGGGTGCAAATACGGCAGAAGTATCAAAGGCTTTTAAAGAAGCTTTAAATGACCTATTAACGAAGAAGGAATATGAAGGAATCGTTGCGGATGTGCTAGTGGATCAAGGTAATTATGTGGATTTAGCGATTAGCAATATTGGATCTTCTTTACTTTTAGGTGGGTTATTCGCAATGTTCGTGCTATTCGTCTTTCTGCGTAGTGTGAAAAGCCCTATTATCATTGGAATTGCGATTCCATATTCAGTTATTGTTACATTTGTTTTAATGTTTTTTGCAAATTTCTCGCTCAATATTATGACATTAGGAGCGTTAGCACTTGGCATCGGTATGCTTGTTGATAATGCGATCGTTGTTATTGAAAATATTGAACGACATTTAGGTCTTGGTAAGGATCCGATAGTAGCAGCTACGGAAGGGACAAAGGAAGTGGCACTTGCGATTACGGCTTCCACTCTCACAACTATTGCAGTATTCATTCCTGTCATGTTTATTGAAGGTTTAATAGGACAAATCTTTACAGAGTTTGCATTAACTATTTCATTTAGCCTAATTGCTTCTTTAGTCGTTGCGTTAACAGTTGTCCCAATGCTGGCAAGTCGTTTTTTGAAAATGACATCTACAAATATTTACGAAAAACATAATGAGTCACTTTTCTACAAGAGCTACAAATCATCGGTTATTTGGGTACTGCGTCACCGTATGCTTGTCCTTATCTCAGCCGTTGTTTGTTTTGGACTTGCGTTGTTTGGACTTACGAAAATTGGCACAGAGTTTTTACCGCCAACCGATGAAGGATTTACATCCATTAGTGTGAATCTTGAAAAAGGTGTAGCACAATCAGAAACAGAAAAAGTTGTGGCGAAAATTGAAGAACGCTTAAAACAGGAGAAAGATGTTGACGTATATGTTAGCTTTATCGGTGGTACACAGCAGACACAAGCGCGAGGACAGACAAGTGCAAACCAAGCAGAGCTATATGTAAAGCTTGTCCCTTTAGCAGATAGGGACCGTTCAATTTTCGAGTTTGTAGAAGAGGTTGAGCGAGATTTGCGTGCGGAGCTTGGCGAACAAGCTGAAATCGCCTTCAGTGTCTCAACGTCAACTGGCTCTTCACCGAATACATTAACGTTTAGGTTAACTGACTCTGATGAGCAACGACTTCATAGCTCTGTTGATAAAGTGCAGCAGGAGCTATTAAAAGTAAATGCCGTCACAAAAGTAACTACGGATTTAGATAACGTTGTAAAAGAAATTCAAGTAGAAGTAGACCGAGAAAAGGCGAAGGACTACGGATTTGTACCCGCACAAATTGCTCAAACGGTCAATCAAATGACAAAGGGACAACTAACTACGCAAATAATTGCAGAGGATGGTGCAGTATTACCTGTCTATACAGGCTTTGGACAAGTGTTTAATGATAGTATCGAATCCTTAAAATCGATGCAGCTTCGTTCACCTGCTGGTTTATTTGTAAAACTAGAGGATATTGCGACTGTTTCTGTAAAGGAAGGGCCTGTATCGATTAGACGTTCTGATCAGGCTGCAGCTGTTGCATTTTTTGTCGATTATGAAACGGAGGAATCCTTAGGAGGTATTTCAGCTAAAGTGGATCGAGCATTGGAAAAAGCTGATTTACCATCCGAAACTCAAGTTGTCTTTAGTGGAGATCGTGAGCTTTATGATAGTGCGATTAAAGATATGCTTTTAGCAGTCGTACTAGCAATAGTGCTTGTGTATATCGTGATGGCTGCACAATTCGAATCATTCAAATATCCATTCGTTATCATGTTTACGGTACCGTTAATGGTTATAGGCGTCGTAATTGCGATGTTTATTACGAACACGCTAATTGGTGTGACATCTATTATAGGGATTTTAATATTAGTTGGAATTGTCGTGAATAATGGGATTGTACTTGTAGATTACATTAATCAACAAAAGGCCAGTGGAATGGCAACGTACGATGCGATTTTACTTGCTACACAGGATCGAATTCGACCAATTTTAATGACTGCATTAACAACAATTTTAGGATTATTGCCACTTGCTCTTGGCATTGGAGAAGGAACAGAGATGAATCAACCTATGGGGATTGCAGTAATCGGAGGACTTGTGACATCAACTTTGCTGACATTATATATTGTACCAATTGTTTACAGCTTAACTTCTACTGATAGAAGTTAAAGCCTCCGGCGGATGTCACGGAATAGGAAAGGAGTTCTTTGTGCAAGCACAAAGCCGATTCCGGACGCAATTATGCCGAGGCATAATTGATTGGATAAAGAAACTAGGAAGATGCGGTAAGTTCAGGGGGAATGAGAGATGGGAGTTCATTTTTTTACAGGTTTTCCAGGGTTTATTTCGGGTCAGTTAATACGCGAATTATTTCGAAAAAATCAATCTCAGGAAGTAATTGCAATTGCTTTAGCTGGTGAATTAATAAAGGCAAATATAGAAAAAGATAATATATTAGCGGAGTTTCCTAACGGTTCTATTCGTATTGTAGAGGGAGATATTACATTACCGAATCTTGGTCTAGAAAATCAAGTTGGACAGGAAATTGTATCTCAAATTGAGGTGCTTTGGCATTTAGCTGCAATTTATGATTTAGCAGTACCACGCGATATAGCGTGGAAGGTAAATGTGCATGGTACGAATATGGTCAATGAATTTGTTCGAACGCTTCCAAACTTAAGACGCTATATGTATTTTAGTACAGCGTATGTGGCAGGTGCACGTGAAGGCGTTTTACGTGAAAACGAACTAATTCGCCCTTCTGCATTTAAAAACTATTATGAGGAAACAAAATATGAAGCTGAGCAACTAGTAGAGGATTTAAAAGCAGAATTACCACTGACAATTATTCGACCTGGCATAGTCCGAGGCCATTCTGAAACAGGAGAGACAGTTAAATTCGATGGACCTTATTTCTTTTTAAATATGGTAGATAAATTAAAGTGTCTTCCATTTATTCCGTATATTGGTCAATCGCAATCAACGATCAATGTAGTTCCAGTAGATTATATTGTAAACGCCTCGACTTATTTAGTAGATGAAAAATGTGCTGAAGGGAAAACTTTGCATCTAACGGATCCAAATCCACATCCTATGCAGGAAGTATACCGGACGATGGTAAAATTATTAACTAACCGCTATCCTAAGGGACGATTACCGTTAACACTGGCAAGAGTATCTTTACAAGTGCCACTTATTCGGAAAAATCTAGGTGTTGAGCAAGAATCTTTAGATTATTTAACTTGGAATGCGAAGTTCGATACATCAGAAGCTGTTGCGATTTTGAAAAAGGGAGGTATTATATGTCCCGATTTTATACAGACTATGCCTAGGATGATTGATTTCTATTTAGCGCATAAAGAAGATAAAATTTATCAAATTGAGATAAAGTGAAACTTCACTCAATGAAACATTGATTCATAGTTGAACCTATAGGCATTTATGGCATCCTCATTTTCATATAAAGTGGGCGTTAAACTGTCCGTTAATGGGGATACAGTGAAACTAACGAATTAATGGAGAGAAACTTTGCCAGCCTTAAATGATAGTGCTATAATAAGTTTACAGAAGAAAATCCTTCGACGTTTTGTCAAAGGGGAGTAGCTAACTGATACGAGCGATGTATCTGGATTCACATTCGTCATGACATGGTTTTTACCATCGGGTGTGATAGGCGAATAACTCTATGCTAGGGTATTTAGTTACTAGTAATAGAGAGAAGTACTGATCATGAAGTGTCAGGTATTTATTTGCTTAGCGAGACCTTTGCCTTTTTAAAAGGGCAGAGGTCTTTTCTTTTGTACTCGAATAGTAAAAACTATTTTGAGTATACAGAGCTTTAGAGGGAGGCACTTGAATGGAATCAATTTTTTTACAATACGGTTGGGTGCTTATTGTACTTGTAGTATTAGAAGGGCTATTAGCAGCAGATAATGCGGTTGTAATGGCTGTGATGGTGAAGCATTTACCACAAGAGCAACAAAAAAAGGCGTTATTTTATGGATTATTCGGAGCGTTAATATTCCGATTCGCAGCACTCTTTGTTATCACAATATTAGTGAATTATTGGCAAATCCAAGCGTTGGGAGCAGCTTATTTATTATTTATGTCTGCCAAAAATATATATGATTTGCATTATAAAAAGGATTCAACAGAGGAGTCTAATGAAAAGGTTAAGAAAAAGGGCTCTGGTTTTTGGATGACAGTTCTTAAGGTGGAAGCTGCGGATATTGCATTTGCTATCGATTCTATGCTTGCTGCAGTTGCCATTGCTGTAACTTTACCTGAGGTAGGTCACTTTGAGGTTGGTGGCATCAACGGTGGTCAATTTATTGTCATGTTACTTGGTGGATTTATTGGAGTCATTATGATGCGATTTGCGGCACAATGGTTTGTAAAAATATTAAATGACTACCCATCACTTGAAACCGCTGCGTTTTTAATTGTAGGTTGGGTAGGTGTTAAGCTTGTTGTGCTAACTTTGTCACATGAGAAAGTGGGCATTTTACCTGTAGATTTCCCACATTCTACTGCATGGGAGTTAACTTTCTGGATTGTGTTATTAGCCATCGCACTAGGAGGTTATCTTGTAGGTATACGTCATAAAAATCAAGATAAATAATTAACTTATTTCAGCAAACAACATCCGCTGAAATAAAGGAACTCAGGCTAAGAACCTCACATCCTGTGAAAACGCCTGAGTGACCAACATCGTTTTGGCCTAAAGCCTCCGGCGGATGTCACGGAATAGTCGTAAGAGGGATAGTCGTATCTATTCCTCTTTATTTTTTTATGTATTTTTCCTATACTAATATCTATCGGGTTTAGCATTATGTGAGAAGGAGTTGTTAAAGTGCCCTGGGAAAAACCATCAAATAGACTTGTAACGCCTTTTCAGGTACTTGTTTCTTATTATTTTATAGCTATAGCGATTTCCTTTCTGTTACTACGGCTACCAGGCGTACATCAAGAAGGTGTGGAAGTTTCATTATTAGATAGCTTGTTTACTGCAGTAAGTGCAGTTAGTGTAACAGGTTTAACAACAATCAATATTTCTGAGAGTTATACAACATTTGGGTTAGTGATGGTCCTTGTTATTTTACAGCTTGGGGCAATTGGCATTATGTCACTTGGTACCTTTGTTTGGTTACTTGTTGGGAAAAAAATTGGTATGCGCGAGCGTCAATTAATAATGATTGACCATAACCAATACAATTTGTCAGGGGTTGTTCAATTAATTCGAGAAATATTGAAAATCTTAATTGGCATTGAAGTAGTGGGGGCGGTTATTTTAACTTTGCACTTTACCAATTATTTTGATACTTGGGAAGAAGCCTTGATTCATGGTGTCTTTGCCTCCATTTCAGCAACTACAAATGGTGGTTTTGATATTACAGGGATGAGTTTACTACCGTTTCATAACGATTACTTTGTTCAACTGGTAACGATGGTGCTCATTGTGCTTGGTGCTATAGGATTCCCTGTGCTGATAGAAGTGAAAACTTTTTTACTCCATCGCCATGAGAATTTTCGATTTAGTTTATTTACTAAAATAACAACCTCTACATATGCCATTCTATTTGTGGTAGGGGCTGTCGTTATTTTTTTGCTTGAATCATTCCATTCCTTTAAGGGAATGCCTTGGCATGAGGCGCTGTTTTCAGCGATGTTCCATTCTGTTTCAACGCGATCAGCTGGACTTACGACGTATGATGTAACAACTTTCAGTGAAGCGACAGATATTTTTATGAGCTTTTTAATGTTTATTGGTTCGTCACCAAGTTCAGTTGGTGGTGGGATACGAACAACAACGTTTGCGATGGCCATTCTATTCTTAATTACTTTTTCACGAGGAAAAGAGGATATTCAAGTATTCGGACGTGAAATACATTTAATTGATGTATTCCGCTCGTTTGTTGTCATTTTATTGGCATTCTTTATGGTATTAGTCGCAACAATTATTTTACTCATTACGGAGCCAAACGCGACTCTCATTCAAATAATTTTCGAAATTACGTCAGCATTCGGAACCTGTGGGATGTCTTTAGGAATCACTTCCGATTTATCAGTAATTGGTAAAATTATTATTATGATTTTAATGTTTGTTGGTCGTGTCGGTTTAATCTCCTTCCTGTACACTCTCGGTGGTGGCGGTAGAGGCAAAAAATCTAGCTATCACTATCCTAAAGAGCGTGTAATAATTGGTTAAGTAACTGACACATCTCAAAAAGCCCAGGCTCAAAATTAATTGATTGAGTACCTGGGCTTCGTAATTTTTAGTTAGATGAATTTTTATAGAGTAATTCCTTTTTAATCTAACTCTTTGTGAGGCATTGTTATTCGGAATTGGTAAATCTCTTTATAGTTTGCAAGTTCGAAAGACGCTAAAGTTTATTGAAATACCATAAATGAAACTAAGGATTTTAAAGGTTATCTTAGTAGAAAATCTATTTATAAAAAGTGACTTAGATTGCTTAATTGAAAAAAATAGCTATTGTCATACAATTGTCAAAAAATTTTAAATTGTTTTTTCCTGAGTATAATGACTAAATAATGGGTATTATATACAAGGTTCCTACATTGGTGTACTGAGAATTTAGTTCTAAACTTTTTTAGGATAATTGTAATGCCTTCTTACACATCTGGTGACCATAAGAATGTATGGCTTTTCTTGAAAATGAGGGCATTAAAAAAGTAATTGTTAAGTTTCATTTTTAGGTTACTGAGAAATTTAAGAATTTTTTATGAATGCAAAAACGCTAGTCCAACTATTTATTAATGGACTAGCGTTTCTTATTATATAGAGTGGATTGACGCAAAGTATGGTGCTTGACCGTGACGGAAGTAAGTTAAGAGATAACCATTTTTTTGTACAATTTTGCCATTTGAGAAATTTTGGTAATCGACGTGATGAGGAATAATGAGCGTATGTTTAAACAACTCTTTTTCAGATAGATTGAAGCTGGCGAATTCCTCACCTGCAATTGCAGGGTTTTCACGTAAAGCATTATAAAGTGCTTTTTGTTGCTCCTCTGTAGGGCGCTCTTTCCACCATAATTTACGTGGTTGGAACTGCTGAGCCGTTAAATAGTCTAGTTGCATTAGGCTTTGAATGATAGTTAAATCGGCACCTTCTACAGTTTCTAAAAACATTAATAAACGACGGAATAAATCCTCGAGCTGATGACCGATACGCGACCAACCTTTTGTTTCCCAATAAGTACCGAAATTTTGGAAGAAATCAAATGGTGTTTCAAACACTTCAGTTACTAAGTATTCAATCGTATGATCCATACGGTGATCGTTCCAATATTTCTCAAGTACATCCTCTGCATGTTTAATGCGTACTATATCATCAAATGTTAAGACATTGTTTGAGAAAATCTCGTAAGGAGATTGGTCCACATACGTATAGCCGAATTTTTCAGCCTCTAGACGAAGGCCTGTACCACGCAGAAGTTTTAGGAATCCAAGCTGTAATTCCTCTGGTCGCATTGCGAAAACATCATTAAAGGTTTGACGGAAGCTTGCGTAATCTTCCTCTGGTAAACCAGCGATTAAATCTAAATGCTGATCAATCTTTCCACCATCTTTGACCATCGTCACTGTACGCGTAAGTTTTTCAAAGTTTTGACGGCGCTGTACAAGAGTATTTGTTAAATCATTCGTGGACTGAACACCTATTTCAAAACGGAAAAGACCTTTTGGTGCGTTATCATTTAAAAACTGGATAACCTCAGGACGCATAATGTCTGCGGTAATTTCAAATTGGAATACAACCCCTGGCTTATGTTCATCGATTAAAAACTGGAACATTTCCATAGCATAGCTGCGACTTATATTAAATGTACGGTCAACAAACTTAATAGTACGCGCACCATTGTCCATCAAGAATCGAATATCTTCTTTTATTTTTTCTCGGTTGAAATAACGAACGCCTACTTCAATAGAAGATAAACAAAATTGACAGCTAAATGGACAGCCCCGACTTGTTTCAATATATTGAATTCGTTTACTTAGATGAGGGAGATCCTCCTCAAAACGAAATGGACTTGGCAACTCACGCAAATCTATTTTTGGCGCCTGTGCGTGAATCCGTACTTTACCATCCTCTAAGTAGCAAATCCCTGGAACATCCTCCAATGGAATTTCTCCATGTAAATAGCGTAGTAATTGTTTAAAGGAAGTTTCTCCTTCGCCCATAACAATGAAATCAACCTCTTCAATTCTGCGTAACCAGTGGTGGGAATCGTAAGAAACTTCAGGACCCCCGAGCAAAATTTTAACATTTGGGCAGACAGTTTTTAACATTTTGATAACGTGAATGGTTTCTTCGATATTCCAAATATAGCAACTAAATCCTACAATATCAGGTTTTTTTTGAAACAAATCTGATACAATATTAAAAGCAGGATCTTTAATTGTATATTCTGAAATGACTGGATTAAACTCTGGTAAAGCAGCACCTTTTAAATAACGCAAAGCTAAATTTGTGTGAATATACTTTGCGTTTAACGTAGTTAAAATAGTATTCATGCAATAATCTTCCCTTCAATTTCTTATTGTAACAGTCAAGTAGCCGTCATACAATATAATTCTTTTTACCTATTTATTTTGTGAACAGTTCGTGAAATAATTTTAAATACTTAAATTTACTAAATTTTGTAATAATAGAATCGTGCAGTCATAAAGTATAGTAAAGGCTCAAAATTCGATTAAGAGGTTTTTTACTCTTTTGAAAGGTTCGGTGAGAAAGTTGAAGCAAAATGATATTAATCAATGTTTTGGAAATCTTATGAAAAGTACTTCGTCACCAACACTTATTCTTAATAAAGCAGGAAAAATTTTGAACATGAATGAGGCTGCTATTAAACTTTTTAACCTCAATTCAACATATATTGGCTACTTAGTTATGGACGAGCCATCAAATTTAAATTGGGCGAAGTTCATCAAACAATTACAAAGTGATTTGAGATCAGAAGAAATCTTCAATATTCAAACAGCTAGTAATGGATACGAAATGATGTCCTTCAAATGTTTTTATGATCCGAACACAGAAGAAATTGTTGCGCAAATTTCAACGTTAAATAATGACATAGCTCATGAATTGTATGTTAGCCAAGAGCAAGAAAGATCACAATTTTTCAATGCTTATGATTACTTACCATATGCTGTTATTGTAAGTGACGCTAGCGGTATAATTCTTGGGCTAAATAAGTATGCTGAAATGTATTTAAAAATAGAAAAATCACAGCTTCTTCATAAGGCACATCAACACATATTTGATGCATTTACGTTGAATAATGGTCAAATTACAACATACCTTTCTAAACTGATGGGTGAAAAACATGCAAGCATTCATGTAGTTGATGAAACTCAAGTTAGCAGAACTTGCTATTATGAAATATCGAGTATTTTTGATGAATATAACAATATTATTGTCACAGTCATTATTGATGAAACAGAAAAGAAACAACTTCAACATAAAGTTGAACATCAGCAGGCTTTAAATGTTGTCGGACAAATGGCCGCGAGTATTGCCCATGAGATTCGTAATCCATTAACTTCTTTAAAGGGCTTTACCGAATTATTAAAGCTAAAAGCTGATGAAGAGTCTCGCATGTATTTATCTGTTATCGATAGTGAACTCCAAAGGATGGAGCAAATTTTATCTGAGCTTTTAGTATTGTCCAAGCCTACCAGTATGAAGGTGGAATTATTAGAGATAGACAGCATTGTGAAGCAAGTGATTGAGTTTATGCTACCAGATGCGCTTATGAAAAATATTATGATTCAATATATCTCTCCTTCTAGCCAAGTGTATATTGGAGGCAATGAGAATCGCTTAAAGCAAGTATTCATGAATCTTATTAAAAATGCGATGGAGTCCATGAATAATGGTGGAACGATCACAGTAGAAATGAATGTTATTGACTGTGCGATTGTAGAACTAATGGTTAAAGACGAAGGTGCCGGTATGGATAGCACTACCCTTCAAAACTTATTCCAACCTTTTTACACGACGAAATCAACAGGGACAGGACTAGGCCTTGCTTTCGTGAAAAAGGTGATTGAAGAGCATGAAGGTGTAATAGGTGTGAATAGCGAATTACAGAAGGGGACATGCTTCCACTTACAATTCCCAATTTACACATTCAACCAGATAGATAAAATGGATGTATCCACGAAAGATTCTGCTTATTTAGTAACATAAAAGGAGTCATACTGGTTGCATAAATCACCATGATTTGGCACAAAATTAAATATTGCTTTTGACAATGCTTTTCTAAAATCGCTATAATGGCTGTATAGAGAGCGAATTGAGAGGAAAAGGATATGACGTCAGAAGATTTAAAGCAATCTTTAAAACTATATATTGTATTGTCACGTGCGCATAAAGCAATTAATGAAACGACACATCAATTTTTTCAAGAGAATGGATTAAACCCAACTGAATTTGCTGTATTAGAGCTTCTTTATCATAAAGGAAGACAGCCATTACAGCAAATTGGCAATAAAATTTTGCTAGCTAGTGGGTCTATTACGTATGTCATTGACAAGCTTGAAAAAAGAGGATATTTATTACGTGTCTCCTGCCCATCAGATCGCCGTGTTACCTATGCGGAAATTACAGATAAAGGTGAAGAATTCATGGGAGAACTATTTCCTGAACATGAACGTCAATTACATGAATTGATGAGTGTGCTGTCGCTTGAAGAAAAAGACCAAGCTATTACTTTATTAAAAAAATTAGGGCTATCTATAAAGGATCTGTCTTATTAAAAAGAGTTGTCTCAATGCATTTGAGGCAACTTTTTTTAATGTAAGAACCTCCCATTTTGATGTTCTATCCGTCACCTTTGTTTCTATTAGCACAATGCAAGCTTTTAAAACATAAAAAGACTGTAGAGCAAACAAGTTTGTCTACAGTCTTTTTGAAAATTATTTTTTAGAAATAGTTGACGCCATTTTAAGCATAGCATCTGTTAAATCTAGTTCGTCGTTATCGTGAATCGTTAGTTTTGTAATTAAACCGTCTTTTTCAAAAACAACGCCGACTACTTTTTCGGTATCAAAATCTACAACATAACCCTCAACGCTTTTAGCATCTTTAAATGCAGCTAGTTCCTCAGAAGATAAGGCTACTGGTGCACCAACAGCATTCATATGATCTTGCATAGATGTCTTTGCATCATCATAACTTGATTGTGATGCATCAACTGTTTCGATACGCATAAATACTTCTGAATTTTCATTAGAAACTAACATGTCTTTACCTGGTTCTTCTGGAGAAAGTGTAAATCCAGGTAGCTGTTGCATTTTATAGCCTTGATCAACACTTTTAGATTCTGTTGCATTTTCAGTTTTGTCTTCGCCTTTTTGTTTGTATTTAACTTCTTGTTCTGTCTTAGCTGAAGTGTCTGTGTTGTCTTTATTTGTTTCGTTTGATGCAGGCGTTTCTTGCGATTCATCTACAGCCTTATCCTCAGTTGCTGGTTGTTGTTGTTGTTGTTGTTCAGTCGGTGTATTTGATGGCTCATTTTTTTGAGTATCAGATTCCTCTGTTTTATCAGAAGTACATCCTGCGACTAAAACGGCTGTTAGAAGTAATGCAGATAGAGAAAAAAACATTTTTTGCATGAAAAGCCCTCCTTTTCTTAATTAAACGTTGGTAAAGATAAAATGTTTCCAAAATTTAATGTTATCATGGTAAAGGTAACACTAAAAATAATAATAGTACAAAAACTACATGGGTTACAATAATTAGTGGCATACTTTTACGCCATTCATATAAAAAGCCCCAAATAAGGCCAGTTATAAGTGCAGCGATTACACCAAGTATAAAACCACTTAGTGCAATAGAGATGGCGCATAAAACCGCTGTTACAATAACAGCGAAAGTAGGGCGCATAAAGCGTTTCAACTGTTGTTGAATATAGCCTCGCCAAAATAGCTCTTCACCGATAGCTATAATGAACACCAGTAAAATATAGTGCCAAATATTGTGTGGTCCATAGTTTCTTAAGAAATTTTGTACTGTTTGTACTAAAGAATCATTAATGAATGGTGCAAGCCAATAGCCAAAGCGTATAATACCGTATGTTATTGTACCGTATCCAATACCGAAGAGTAAAAATTGCCAGGTAGGTAACTGATCTTCGATTTCACCAGCCATAAGTGCAATTGCAATACATACAAGCAAAGTAAATGAATATAGGTACCAAAATACAGCTTGGTTAGCAAAGGTAAAAGCTAGCATGCCATAAACGAATAATAAAGAAAGGAGAAATATTATTGTTTGTTTCGAATTTGTAAGCATAATTAAACCTCCATACTTTAATTTTAACAAAAAAAAAGTCCCATATCATCTATAAAGACAAATAGGGACTATTCAGACTATTAAGCTTCATTTGTATATAAAATTTTGTAACGTTTATGGTTGACGACCGTTTTCTCTTCAATTTCAAGGGAATCAAAATTCTCCATATATGTTAAATCAACAATCACCGAATTTTCATTTACTTTTTCGACTATACCTTGTAAGCCATCTTTAAACTCGATAATATTTCCAACCTCAGCTATTTTCACAGACAGTCAGCTCCTTCATCGACTAATAATATACAGTTTGCATGAAAAAAAGGGAAACGTAAAGCCTTTTTTGAATAATTCATAATTTATTACACAAAATGATAAAAGAAAGGGATAGAATACATGGAAAAATACGAAAATATGATTAAACAATTACAAAACGGGGAAATAAGCAGTATAGAAATAGAAAAGGAACAATTTTATGAGTTTCGAGAAGTGCTTGTAAAACATCCTTTATTTAAACATATTAGAGGTGAGGCCAAACAAAATGGACGAGTTATTTACACGTATCAGGAAATTCCTAGAAGTTAATTTGTCGAACATTGTCGTAAGTTAATGCTGTAAGAAATGAAATATAAATGTATAATAATGGTATGATTATTTGTGTGTGGAGGGTTGTATGAATGGTCAATCTACTCTTGAAACAAATGGAACAAACTCGTGAGATGATGATTCGCTCAGGTGTAGAAAACGGGTTGCAAAATGCGAAAACCATTCAACTGAGTCGCAGATTAGATCAGTTAATGAATACTTATTATAGACAGACAACATTTGAAGAAGAAGAAAATCAAAAAGGTTGAAAGAATGTTCCGATATTCAGAGTATAAACTTTTAAATAAATGTTTAAAAAGTATTCTATGGGGGGATACTTAATTTGAACACAGCAACATTCTCATTTCCCCCTTTAGAGCAGTGATACCCCATCAACTGCTCTTTTTTTTATCTTCATTCTATTGAAGGAAGATAAAGCCTCCGGACGCAATTACGCCAAGGCGGAATTGCTTTACTCGTATATATGTAGCACATAAGGTTTTTAGTACAAGTTAATAAGAGAAGTTTGAATTATCGCACTTATTCAACTACACTAAAGATAAAATAAGAGCTAATGATTGGTTAATTAACTATTTCAGCAGGTGTCCAAACATCCGCAGAAAAGAGGAACTCAGGCTAAGAACTTCACATCCTGTGAAAACGCCTGAGTGACCAGCATCGTGCTGGCCTAAAGCCTCTGGCGGCTGTCAATGGTACAAAGAATCCATCAATAGCTTTTACAACACAAAGGAGTATTTTACATATGGAAAAAGAGCGAATTGCATTTATCGGCACAGGTGTTATGGGCGCTAGCATCATCAAGCATTTATTAGAAAATGGTCATGAGGTAAGCGTTTATACACGTACAAAGGAGAAAGCAGAGCCACTTATGGCACTAGGTGCAGCTTGGGCAAGTTCACCAGCAGAAGCATTTAAAAATAAGGAAATAGCCTTTACAATGGTTGGATACCCTGCAGATGTAGAGGAGGTTTATTTTGGAGATAACGGATTATTTCAAACGGCTGAATCTGGCAATACTGTTATTGATATGACTACTTCAGAGCCAACATTGGCAAAGAAAATTTCTGAACATGCCCAAAGACTTGGAGTAGAAGCGTTAGATGCACCTGTTTCTGGTGGAGATATTGGTGCTCAAAATGGTACATTATCAATTATGGTGGGAGGCAGTCGAGCTACATTCAATAAAGTCCTACCCGTCATGAATCATTTCGGTGAAAATATTGTTTATCAAGGTGAAGCTGGTGCAGGACAGCATGCTAAAATGTGTAATCAGATCGTTATTGCTTCAGGTATGATTGGTGTATGCGAGTCACTGGCTTACGGTTTAAAGGCAGGGCTCGATTTATCAACGGTATTGCAATCTATTTCTTCAGGTGCAGCAGGTTCTTGGTCTTTAAGTAATTTAGCACCCCGTATGATTAAAAATGATTATGCACCGGGTTTTTATATTAAGCATTTTGTGAAAGACATGAAAATTGCTTTAGATGAATCTACAAAAATGGGGATTACATTACCAGGTTTAGCACTTGCTTATGAAATGTATGAAAAGCTTATTGAAGAGGGCTATGGTGAAAATGGTACACAGGCACTTTTAAAGGCTTATAAATAAATAGTAAAAGTTGCTTCACATGACAGAAAACTGAAAAAGAATTTAAGGGAACCTGAAGTATCATCTGGAAGGATTGATACTTCGGGTTTTCATATATCTTCATTCAGTAGAGGACTCCCACCGCGCTTTCGCGCAAAAAACATCTGTCGCTGACGCTTCGCTTTCGCGCAAAAAACATTTACCGCTTTCGCTTCGCTTTCGCTTCGCTTTCGCTTCGCTTTCGCGCAAAAAACATCTGTTGGCCTAAAGCTTTCGGACGCAATTACGCCAATGTGAAATTGATCTAGCTGCCCACTACCACACAGAAAATAGCAAGTTGCGGAAGCATTACTCTTTAGCAAAAAGTTTGGCATCTAAAGAAAAGCTAGATGCCCCTGCAAGTGCAAAGTATAGAGCCATTGCAGCTAAAGCCAAATCTAGTTCATATCCGGCTAAGCCATTTGCGCCAATAAAGCCAACGCTAAGCTTCGCTGTAAAAATGGCAACAATCATTGTCACGGCCAATAAAGCTCCAAAAAGTCTTGTACCTATGCCTAAAATAATTGCTATTCCTCCAACTAGTTCGATAATAGCAACAATATAAGCCATAAAGCCTGGAATACCAATAGCGTTAAAAAAATCAGCTGTATAGCTTATACCACCTTGAAACTTTTGAAAACCATGAACGGCAAAGGTAAAGCCAAGAACGACACGTAAAATAGTTGAACCAATATTTTGCATAATTAATAACTCCTTTTGTTTTTTAACTTACATTTCGTAACTTAGTTTATTTTTAAAAACAACTTTTGTCAAGTAACTAAATTTTATTTATAAAACTGTTTTTTCGAAAAAATGATATACTCTTAAATAAGAATGAAATACTATGGAGGCAGGTAAATTGGAGCAAAAAAATATTTGTCCACGATTTGAAAAGGCGTTAAAAATATTAAATCATCGTTGGAATACCTTGCTTATTTATCAGTTATTGGAAGGTCCTCAACGATACTCAACAATTAAAAATCAATTGGGGATTAGCAGTCGTGTGTTAACGGAAAGATTAAAAGAATTAGAGAGTGAGCATATTGTGGCACGTACAGTTATTCCATCAACGCCAGTCGTGATTGAGTACGAGCTGACAGAAAAAGGACATGCACTGACACCAGTCCTTAAAGCAATTGAACAATGGTCTTCCGTGTGGGTGAATACGGAAGAATAGCACGATGGATATCCAAGCGAGGGGGCTTGGATATTTTTTATGATGTCTAAAGTCACTAAGTTCCATAGTCATCATTTAATGAGTATTCATATAAATCTTTTGTAGTTTACAAAAGGGGAGAAGAATCGTTCATTTTAAAGTGTTAGTCAAGTGGAATTGCGTGTATATTGTAAATAACATTAATTTTCCTTAAATATCGGGTCTTTTTTAATGCAGGAAGAAATTAATTTAATATTATAGAGGATGGGGAGGAGGGTTTTATGAAAAAAAGTTCTGCAATAGATGTACAGCATCGTAGTCAGTTAGCTCTTTATTTATCACTGCCAATTATATCGTGGGCATTTTATGATTTTGCGAATACAATATTTTCTTCAAATATTAATACGATATTTTTCCCATTTTATATGGATGAGGTTTTAGGAAAGAATGAGGTCATGCAGCAGGTGGCGAGCACTTTTATCTCGTATGCAAATGCCATTGCAAGTTTTTTACTGGTCGTTTTTTCTCCACTTTTTGGTGTATGGATTGATAATACAGGCTATAAAAAGAAATTTATCGTTTGGTTTGCTTCTATATCAATAGTTTTTACCTTTCTTATGGGTGTTTTTGCGAATCTACAGACGTCAACGAATTATTCAGGTGTCCCACTTAGTTTATTTTTAGTTGTCGCTAGTTTTGTCATTGCGAAATTTTTCTTTAATTCAAGTCTCGTATTCTATGATTCGATGATGGGAGATTTAGGGACAAAAGAGGAAATGCCACTTATTTCAGGCTATGGAGTAGCAATTGGTTATTTAGGCACACTCTTTGGGCTACTTGTTTATTTGTATGTAGGAAACAGTGATTTTCATCGAGCTTTTATTCCAACTGCTATTTTATATTTATTATTTTCATTGCCATTATTTTTTATTAATAAAGATTATCCAATTCCAAAGGCTCAACGTAAATCTACTAAGTTTCTAGATGGCTATAAAGAAATCATTCAAACCTTTAAGGATATGAAGCAGTATAAAGCGATTTTCACCTTTATGATTGCTTATTTCTTTTTAAATGATGCTATTGCAACAACGATTGCAATGATGGCTGTATATGCTACAACGATTGTAGGCTTTACTTCAGGTCAGTTTATCGTTCTGTATTTAGTGTCTACTGTATCAACAATTATTGGCTCGATTGTGTTTGGCTATATTACAAAAACAGTCGGAGCTAAACGTGCGATTACGATGGTAGCACTTTTAATGATTATCGCATTGGTATTTGCTGTCTTTGCTACAGAGCAATGGATGTTCTGGATTGCTGGTAGTATATTTGGTATATCATTAGGATCCATGTGGGTAACATCGAGAACATATATTATTGAGTTGTCTCCTGAAGAAAAACGTGGCCAATTTTTTGGTATGTTTGCATTTTCGGGTAAAGTATCATCCATTATTGGGCCAGCAGTTTATGGAACGGTTACATTATGGATGAAGGATTACGGAACGCTAGCAAGTCGTGTTGCGTTATCGACATTAATAGTGATGACGGTAATTGGTCTATTGATACATCTAAAAGTTCATGATAAAAATGGTAATAGCAAGTAGGAGAAATGTATTGCCTATGATACAATTGAATTATAAATAGAAGATGAAAAGAAAGGAGCGGGGTTGCTTTGGAACATAAAGGTATATTATTAGAAAGTGGCACAAATGAGCTAGAAATTGTTGAATTTGAAGTAGCTAACAATAAATTCGGGATTAACGTTATTAAAGTGAAAGAAATTATTCAACCGATTCCAGTAACATTTATTCCACACGCGCACCCGCATGTAGAAGGGATTATTCAATTACGAGGTGAAGTTTTACCAGTAGTTGATATGCTTCGAGTATTAGGCATACAAAGTACGGAGCGTAATCCTCAACAAAAATATATTGTAGCTGAGTTTAATAAACAGCGGGTAGTCTTCCATGTCGATAACGTTACACAGATTCATCGTATTTCATGGGATCAAATCGAGAAACCTTCTGATATGTATCAAGGAGGAACATCACAAGTAATTGGTGTTATTAAGCAAAATGAGCAAATGATTTTATTGCTAGATTTCGAAAGAATTATGGTAGACATTAATCCAGATTCAGGTATTAGTGTAGAAGCTGTTAAAAAGCTTGGGAAACGTGAGCGCTCTGAAAAACGAATTTTAATTGCTGAAGATTCACCATTATTACGTAAGCTATTATTCGATACTATGAATGAAGCAGGTTACGAGAATGTAGAATTCTTTGAAAACGGTCGTGATGCTTATGAGTACTTAGAATCGATCACTAAAGCTGGTAGCGATGTATCCGAGCATATTCAATTAGTCGTGACGGACATTGAAATGCCACAAATGGATGGGCATCATTTAACGCGAAAAATCAAGGAGCATCCAGATCTCCAAAAGCTTCCTGTCATTATTTTCTCAAGCTTAATTACAGATGATCTTCGCCATAAAGGCGACCAAGTAGGTGCAGAAGATCAAATTAGTAAGCCAGAAATTGCAGAGCTAATTTTACGAGTAGACCAGCTTATCCTATAAAAAGTCGGGCTCGTGAATAGATAAAGTTAGAAAAGGTACTTCACAATAATAATAATGGGTATCCTGAAAGTATATTAATAATTTTAAGAAAGTCGGATGCCTATTGTAGGTCCGACTTTTTTTTGTATAGATATTGGTGCTAAGCGTAAAATAAAGGGTATCTAAATAATTTAACATGGAATGAATACTCCGACTCTCCTGCAGAAAAACTGGCTAGCCAAGGATCTACATCATTTGTGTCCCAAACCGATGAGGCTTGGCAGTCAGTCGGCGGAAGGGATGGATAGTCACCGGAATGTTTGGGGGATCTAAATATTGTACTTCGCCTCAACATTTGATGTAGAACCAATAATAATATGCATGTACATGTTAAGGAAGTGATTATTTGAACGAATTAAAAACAGCTATCATTGATATTGGCTCAAATACCATTCGATTAGTATTGTATCAATACGATAAAGAAGAGGGACTTCGTGAGATTGGAAATATTAAAACAGTTGCACGTTTACGTACATATTTACAGCCCTCCGGTGAAATGTCTGAAGAAGGAATACAAGTATTAACAGAAACATTAATGACTTTTAAAGCAATGCTTGATGATTTTGAAGTAACTGATGTGAAAGCGGCTGCAACAGCTGCAATCCGTCAGGCAACAAATAGAGCAGAAATTATTACCTTAATGAAGGAACGGACAGGCATTCAAATAGAGCTTTTAACTGAAGAAGAAGAAGCATATTATGGCTTTGTTGCTGTGGCACATTCAAGCGGTACAAAGTCTGCTGTAACGATTGATATCGGTGGTGGTAGTACCGAAATAACGCTTTTTAAAAATAAGGAACTACAGGAATCTCACAGTTTTCCTTTTGGTACAGTTTCTTTAAAGCAACGATTTGTAAAGGGCGATATTATCAATGGCAGTGAAAAAAAAGAACTCATTGCATTTATAAAAGAGCAGTTTAAATCACTTCCTTGGATTCAGGATATTGGCTTACCAATTATCGCTATTGGTGGTAGTGCCCGAAATGTTGCTCAAATTCATCAACAAAAGCTTGCATATCCAATCGCAAGTGTACATGGTTACGAAATGACTAAGGAAAATTTAGAGGAGCTCAGTGTATTTTTAGGTAATTTAAGCTTTAATGAATTGAAACAGTTAGATGGGCTTTCGGCGGATCGTGCCGATATCATTGTCCCTGCATTAGAGGTTTTCAGTGTATTAATGGAGGTTGTTGGCAGTGAGTCGTTCCAGATAACAAAGAACGGATTACGTGAGGGACTTATTATACAGCGAATTTTGCAAACAGATGAAAGTGCATTTGATAAGTACAATGTGTTTGAGGGAAACGCTAGAAGATTGGCTCGTCAGTATGGTAGAACTGAAGATGAAGTGGACTATTTGATGAATTTAACGGATCAATTGTACCGTGAATGTTGCCATCTTGGCTATTCACAATATAATCAAAAAGATTTGGAATTATTAACGAGAGCGTCGAAAGTTTTTAATATTGGAGAGTATATTGAGTTAAGTTCTGCAAGCCAGCATACCTTTTATTTAATTGCAAACCAATCTATTGATGGGCTAAATCATAAGGAGCGTGTGAAATTAGCACTGTTAGCCTCGTATAAAAATAAAGATTATTATCAACGATTTGCTGCTCCGTTTACAGAATGGATGAGTCGTGAGGAGTATCGTAAAATAAGAGACTTTGGCGCACTTTTAAAATTTGTCTATGCGTTAAATGTATCCAAAAGAAAGATTGTACATGCCATTGAGATACAGACAGAAGAGGATTATGTGCAGCTTAGCATTTACGTAAAAAATAACGCTGCTGCTGAAAAATATCAAGCAAACCGACATAAAAAACATCTAGAACGTGCACTAAAGATTCCTATAAAAATAAACTTTATTGAAGAAGGGTTGAATAATAATGACAACTGAAGTTACTAACAACCAGTTAAAAAAAGAGGAATTAACAGAAATACAAGGCCGATTACTAGAGGAAATTGCTAAGCCGCAATACTATAATAATCGTGAATTAAGCTGGCTAGCCTTTAATGAACGGGTTTTAGAGGAAGCGGAGGATGTCAATAATCCTCTGTTAGAACGTCTGAAATTTTTAGCAATATTTAGTTCGAATTTAGATGAGTTTTTCATGGTGCGTGTGGCAGGTCTACAGGATCAAGTACGCGCAGGATTCCATAAACCTGAAAACAAGTCGGGCTTAACACCAAAAGAGCAATTAGCGAAAATTGCAGAGCGAACTCAGGCATTAGTACGCCGACAAACTGAAGTATACAGACATTTAATATATGATTTATTGCCACAACATAATGTACATATTGCTGACATCAAAGACTTAAATAGTAAACAAAAAGCATTTGTCAATGAAATGTTTGCAGAAACCATCTTCCCTGTTTTAACACCCGTAGCTGTAGATGCTTATCGTCCTTTCCCAACTTTGTTTGGTAAAACATTAAATTTACTTGTTTTATTAGAGCAAGATGAAACAGATTTAGAGAATCGTGAAAAGGTGGCCATTGTCCAAGTACCATCTGTTTTAGATCGTTACATTAAAGTACCATCAGCGGACGGAGAGACCGTGATCGTCTTATTAGAAGACGTGATTGTAGCGCATATAGAAAAGCTCTTTTATGGTTACAGTGTTAAGTCAGCACAGGCTTTCCGTTTAACACGTAATGCTGATTTAACAATTCACGAGGAAGGCGCAAGGGATTTACTTGTAGAAATCGAAAAAGAGCTGAAAAAACGTAAATGGGGAGTAGGCAGTCGTCTAGAAGTTCGTGAGGGTGAGATGAGCGAGGAAGTACTTAAATACTTACTAGATGAATTTGAAATTGAAGAAACGGATGTCTTTCATATAGATGGACCGTTAGATTTAACATTTATGTTCTCGTTTGTAAAAGGCATATCTGTTGGTCGAGAACATTTAGAATATGAAAGCTTTATTCCACAGCCACCTTTAGATTTGCAATCGGATGAAAATATTTTTGAAAAAGCTCTGCAACAAGATATATTTTTCCATCACCCATATGAGTCGTTTGTTCCAATCGTAGATTTTATCTCCGAAGCAGCCGTTAATCCGAACGTTTTAGCTATTAAACAAACATTATATCGAGTAAGTGGCAATTCACCAATTATACAAGCATTAAAGTTCGCAGCGGAAAATGGTAAACAGGTAACGGTTTTAGTTGAATTGAAAGCACGTTTTGATGAAGAAAATAATGTGCATTGGGCAAAGCAACTAGAGCAAGCTGGCTGCCTTGTTATTTACGGTATGAATAATTTAAAAACACACTCGAAAATAACGCTTGTTGTAAGTCGTCGAAATGGAAAAATTGAGCGTTTTGTACATCTTGGAACAGGAAATTATAATGATGCCACTGCGAAAATTTATACAGATATGGGGATCATAACGACAGATAAGGAATTTGGCATTGATGCCACTAACTTCTTTAACTATTTAAGCGGTTATACGGAGAAACCAACATTTAATCATTTAGTCGTAGCACCGTTTGATATTCGAGATGAATTTATCAAGTTAATGGATGAGGAAATTGCTTGCCATAAGAAGTATGGAAATGGTTTTATTCGAGCTAAAATGAATTCACTAACAGACAAAGACTTAATGATGAAGCTGTATGAGGCGTCCATTGCAGGTGTGAAAGTAGAGCTGATCATTCGAGGTATTTGTTGTCTTAGACCAGGCGTCCCTGGAATTAGTGAAAACATAACAGTAACTAGTATTGTTGGTCGTTTCCTTGAGCATTCTCGTATTTATTGGTTCCATCATAATGGGGAAAATAAAGTATACTTATCTTCTGCAGATATGATGACTCGTAATATGATTAAACGTGTAGAAATTTTATTCCCTGTATATGCAAGCGAAGCAAAAGCTCGTATTATTGACATCATGAATAAACAACTTGAGGATACAGCAAAAGCTCGTATTCAAGACTCCAATGGAAAATATCATTATAAAGAGTTTGATCGTAGTGAAGATCCAATTAATAGTCAGGAAATTTTCCTAAAGGATTCACTAAAGCCTACGCTAGACGAAGAATAAAGGAACACGCTATTTAGTGAGGGATACAATGGAAAAATATAAGAAGAGCGTAGCGCAATTTGCAGACTATCATCAAGTCATGCAACTTAATCCATTCGATGCAGTTGTATGTTTGAGAAAAGTTGATACAAAAACGTTTGAAGTCATGATCTTTAACGATAAACTACCGTTATTTATTGAGCTACAAGATGTGAAAGCTACTAACGCCGAACAATTTTTTACGGAGCAAAGCTGGCTGCAATTATTGAATATATTGCATCAAGAATTGAAGATGGACCAAAGGCTAGAGATATGTACGGAGCACAAAGTAAAAACATTTGTTGTTCATGTACAACACTTAGAAGAATCAGTTGTAGCAGTTATTCTCCGTGAGAAACAGAATGAAGTGGAGCCGTACTTGCAATTTGTAAAACAGCATGTAAGTCCGGTACTAACAACTGATTTACAAGGTTGCATTATTCATCAAAACGCTGTTGCCACTTCTCTATTGTCAAATGAACATCAGTGCTTGATAGGACAAAATATTTTTTCATTATTAGAGAGTAAATATTTCAATGAATTTAAATTACTATTTGCAAAAACTATTGAGGGCTCAGCATTTGGTATGCCAAAATGCTTGTTTAAGGGAAAACTGCTAAGTAATGAACCATTTTATTTAAGAGCGCATCCAACCTACTTTAATGGTGAAATTATTGGTGTACATCTATTTGTGAAAGACGCCAGTTCATTTATGAATGATCATGAGGGCTTTTATTACCTAGCGTTAATGGATGAATTAACGGGTATTTGGAATCGTAAAGCTTTTAAGGAGCATTGGCTACATCATTTAAATGATAATGAGCATGAAAATAAGCAAACGGCTTTTATTTTAGTGGATATTGATCGTTTTAAAAAGTTTAATGAATCCCTTGGTGAAAGTAAGGGGGATGAACTTATGCGAATGTTTAGTCATAGACTTCGTGAGCTCTGTTGCTCCAAATGCTCGCTTTATCGATATAATAGTGATGAGTTTATATTTGTTTTAAAAGATGCAACCACCAATAATATTGAACATACTGCTAACGCTATTTTAGACGCATTAAAACAGCCATTCATAATTGATGGGCAGGAATATTTTATTAGCGTGTCGATCGGTATTTCACTTAGTCCAGCAGATGGCAAGGATCTAGAAACACTTGTACTCAAGGCAGATAAAGCATTATTTTCTGTAAAAGAGCATGGGCGTTCACATTACCGTTACTATCGTGAAGATATGACAACTATTTTTCCAAATGAGGCATTAATGGAAGCACATTTACGCCGTGCCATCGAATTTAATGAGCTAAGTATTCATTTACAGCCACAAATAGATTTAACGAATAACAGCATAAATAGCTTTGAGGCATTATTACGATGGAAAAATCGTATATTTGGCTTTGTCTCTCCTGCGCAGTTTATACCTATTGCAGAGGCATCAGGTTTAATAATTGAAATTGGTGATTGGATTATTGACGAGGTGTGTCGCTATCAAAAAGAGTGGCAGCGAAAGGGCTATCGACCAGTACGAATTGCCGTTAATATATCACCAAAACAATTTAGAAAAGAAAACTTTGCTCGAAAAATAAAAACTGCCTTGAAAAAGTATAATGTCCCACCTGAATTATTAGAGGTGGAAATTACCGAAAGCTCTATGACCAATGTTCATGAAACCTTTTCGATATTAACTGAATTAAAGCAGCTAGGTGTTTATGTATCGGTTGATGATTTTGGAACTGGCTATTCATCTTTAAGCTATTTAAAGCGTTATCCAATAGACATTATAAAAATTGATCAATCATTTATTGCTGATATTGCAAAAGATGATAAAAATGAAGCAATTATCAAGGCAATTATTTCTATGTCTCATAATTTAGGATTAGAGGTCGTTGCTGAAGGGGTTGAGGAAGCATCACAAGTTGATTTTCTAAAACGCCATCGATGTCAAAAAGGGCAAGGCTATTTATATAACAAACCACTACCCGTAGAAACCGTAGTTGAGAAATATTTTGTTAGCTAATGAAAACTGATTAAGTAGCACTTCATTCTGCGCATTATCAAGACCTAATTTAAAAAAAGATAGAAAAATTAAAAGGTCCTACATATTAGTCATATCTAATATGTAGGACTTTCTTATTTTATTAGGGCATTCTGTTTAGTATTACTTCATTCGGTATATTTATTTTCGGTAATAGAATAGTGGTAAATTTCAATATCTGAATCAATGAAACCTCTTCGTTTCGCTCCATGCAGTGTTTGATACATATTCTCTCTTCCAACAGGGTTGTCCGTATGAAGATATATTTTGTTTGCCCGTAACCCTTTTTCACAAATATACTTTACTAAGTCATAACCTGTTGGCAATAAATTCCCTTGTATATCTTCTCCTAAATCATGGTCAAGAGAAAGTATATCTACTTCGTGAGTTTCAAGTAAGTGAATGGCTTCTTGAAACGTTCTTGCCACGACAAAACCAATAGGACAATCTCTTAAATCATCCACATATACATTAATCATAATATTAACTCCTTTCTCCACAATATGTTTCAAATGCGTAGTGAAATATAATTTTTAAAAATTAGTTTCCACTACTTGTTAAGAATAGTTCTTTTAGTAAAGCACCCTTTCGTATTATAAGGTCAGCCAGAGAAACTGGTTGACTATTTTTTATTCAATTTATAGATTGATAGTAGCCGGGGTAGAACGGAAGCACCCGTGGGACTTGATCCCGACAACTAAACTGTTCGCCCTCTACTTGTTAACACATGATTAGGCTGGTTGGGACATTACGATCTCGTATAACAAGCGAAGATATGAATAACAAGCTAGATAGAGGTTACCGGTCAATACACTACCTTAGGAGGAGATAAACTATGAATCCAGTAGTTGGTCTGGATGTCGCAAAAGGTGAAAGTCAGGTTCAAATGTTCTTGAATAAAAAAATGCCCTATAAAAGCAGCGTGAAAGTTGATCATACGGTGGATGGATTGGAAGAGTTACACTCTTATTTATTAGATTTAGAGCGTCAAACAGGAATGAAGCCACCTGTTGTTTTGGAATCAACGGGTCACTATCATGCCCCAGTTGTACAGTTTTTAGAAGCAAGAGAATACATTGTCATTATCGTAAATCCACTGGTATCTTACCGGGCAAAAAGTTCTAGCTTGCGAAAAACAAAAACAGATGCCATTGATGCTTATCACTTAGGTGAACTGTATTACAAAGAGGATTTAGCGCCTCAGAAAAAGCGTGGTGTTCAGTTATTAAACCTTCGGCATCTAACAAGGCAACATGAAAATATGACGGGAATTATGATTCAAACAAAGCTTCAATTTCAAGCCGTATTAGATCAAATATTCCCTGAGTACAAAGGAGTTTTTGGCGATTTATACGCTGCGATTTCCATAAAAACTTTACAAGCTTACCCTACTTCTGAATTAGTTAAAGAAGCAGGTGTAGAAGAGATCGCACAATTCATTGATACACATTGCAAAGCACGTTCGTTTAATTGGGCGCTTGAAAGATCGGAAAAATTAATCGGAGCTGCAGAACGCAATCCATTTCAATCAACTCTTTATCAAAGTCTTCTAGTCAGTTTGAATATGTATATTGATTTACTTCAAGTGTACCACCAACAACTTTCTACGTTGGAGCGTGAGATTGATGAGTTAGCGGCACAACTTGAAGAATATGAATTACTCCAATCAATTCCCGGTATTGGTGAAAAAATCGCTGCAACGATTATTTCAGAAATCGGAGAAATTGATCGGTTTAATCATCCGAAAAAGTTAGTAGCATTTGCAGGACTAGATCCCAGTGTGTTTGAATCAGGTCGCTTTAAAGGCACGAAAAATCACATTACTAAACGCGGCTCGGCTAGGCTTCGCCACATGCTTTATACAGCTGTTCGTTGTTCTATTCGAGATAGTCGGAAAAAGAAAACAACACCTGAAACTATCGCACGAAATAAGCGATTACGAGCCTTCTACGATTTAAAACGAGAAGAAGGCAAGCCATATAAAGTAGCCATTATTGCTTGTGCAAATAAGCTTTTACATTGGATTTATGCGATTTTAAAAACGAAAACACCATTCCAAGAAACCATGTAGTTACAGCATTTTCAAATACAACAAAAACCTTCCAAATTGAATTCGGAGGGTTATTTGGGTTGCGCTTTTTAGTATAGCATGAAGTGTTTTTTAATTTAAAAGATTTTTATTGACAATCTATTAGCTGGTTTAGTTGAACAAGACGAACACAACCTTTTTGCTATTTTACTTAAATTTATCCTTATTTATCGTAATTTTTCCTTGTAAAATTAAGCTTTGGCATATAAGTACCTCCTCCTGCTACGGTTTCTTTTGTTTCAACATCATAAATTGCATATCTACCTCTGAATTCCTTTTCTGTGTCTATAAAGGAATAAAAGAAATAAACTTGCCTATCAGGGCTAACAGTCTGATGGTAATTAATATCTATATCAGGGTAGGGACGAAGAATATTTCCATCAAAAGTTATATAATTTAATCCTTCTACCTCATTAAACAATAACTTTTTTCTAATATTTACAGATGCATCAGGCATTTCTCTAAAAAGAACAGTATCCAAATTTCTTTGGTCCTGCTTATGTCTTTGATAAAGCTCCTGATGTACAGGATACTTTAGATCTCTTAGTGCCTGGTAAAATTCATCTACAGTTTCATCAAAAACTTTTTCCTTATTTGCAGGATATAAATATTCGATTTTATCTGAAGGTGTAGTTTGTGAATAAACAGGATTTCCCAATAACACGGAGAGACTGAACGAAAATATAAACATAAACATACTAATTAAGAATAGATTTTTCATTTCCGTTACTCCTTTTTAAAAGTAACGTACCCTAAATGTTCTTTAACTATCCTGCACCGTTAGTTAAATAGAGAAAAAAGGGCTGCATACGCAACCCAATGATATTTAACTAATCATTAACTTATATTTACCCCTGGAATACATGTTAATTCATTCATAGATTTATTATTTATAGTGTTGAAGATAATTTCCTTTTTCAAAAATTTCTTTTGAACTTAGGGCAGTCCATTCCTCAGGTGTTACATTTGGGTGCAAATCAAGATAGGATTTAACCATCTTGTAGCCTTCACTGTAACCATAAGCTGTCGGTAACCCTTTTCCACCATGTAAAATTTCTAATGCACGTTTTAGGTCGTAATTATTTAAATCAGGTTCAACTTTAGACCACAATTCCTTGTTGTAAGTCAAATAAATGGGTGTATAGCTGTAGTCGGGATAAACGGACTTTTCAAACATGACCGCTTTTCCTTCAAAGACTATATCATCCAAAATAGAAGACCAGTCATCCTTACTGAAATACTTTTCCGCCCAAACGCTGTGATGGTATTCGTGGGCAACGATTGACTTTATACTATCACCCAAAACATTTAGATTAAGCGGGATGATAATTTTGCCCGCCCCAACTGTAAAAGGTGTCCTATTATTGGTGGAGGAAGG
>Ga0213824_1000506_pt1 | contig 28830 bp, 25 predicted proteins | sample MC6MC0906MG_FD_179892 | JGI IMG/M metagenome (GOLD analysis project Ga0213824, IMG submission 179892) | Enriched soil aggregate microbial communities from Iowa State University, Ames, United States - MC6-MC0906-MG | ecosystem: Environmental > Terrestrial > Soil > Unclassified | place: USA: Iowa...
CATACATGGCCCCTCCTTGCATTCGTCCATCCTTCGTCTGCACACGATATTTAACTGCAATCAGGGACTCAGAATATTTGGTAGCAATGCCGAATACACCGGTCAGCCAGCACCAGAGAACTGCGCCCGGACCGCCTAAGAACACTGCTGTACCAACCCCCACAATATTGCCGGTGCCGATGGTAGAGGCAAGGGCAGTAGTCAGCGCTTGAAACTGGCTGACCTCACCTGGTGAATCAGGGTCTTTTGTTACGGAAAGTTTAATGGCTGTAAAGGTTTTGCGCTGGATAAAGCCTGTGCGTACGGTCAAAAATAGGTGAGTGCCAAACAGAAGTACAATCATGGGTAACCCCCAAATTGCTGAGTCCAGCTTGTTGAAAAGTTCAATAACTGTTTGCATTGTTTTCTACTTCCCTTTCTTCATGTTTTTAATAAAAAAAGAGTGGGATGTACTCCCACTCACAAAAAAACAGAGATCATGCGATATTCCAAAAAGAAAGTGAAAAAATCGCCTCTGTCCTTTTGCCTGAGAGTTTCGCGCCTAAGCGCTTGCCCCTTCGGCCCCTGCGTGGTAGCAGATGTCTCCAGAGTGCCATCCGTCCACGGTCTGCGCTGGGCGCATTCCGGAGATTTCATATGGCGAATATTTAAAGAATGGTGTAATTATACATTATGGATTAAAATTTTGCAAGAACTTTATCCATGATCTACGACCATTCACTTATAGCTTTAACCTTCTTTTAACATATTCAATACTTTCCAGATACTCTTTTTCCGAATGCAGATGCTCGATAATCATCGGCATATCCGAGTTGTATTTATCCGCAAGTTTTGCATATTTTTCCAGATTCATTATGCCGCCGCCGCATTCGGTTTCCCTGTACATCATCGTGAAATCCTGCTCAAGCAGGACATCTTTTATATGGCAGCTCTTCATGTATTTGCCAAGTTTATCAAAGGCTTCTTCCATAAACTCCTCATTGAAGAAATACCTGTAAGGTGTGGTGATCCAGTTAAAAATGTCCATATGTACGGCAAAGCGATCTCTTCCGACGTCTTCGATCAGATGCAGATATTCATCAGGCCCTGTCGGATACATCCATGGCATCGGCTCTATGGTATAGTAAGTGTTTTGTGGATTTGCCGCATCGATGATTGTCTGGATGCTTTTTACTGCTTTTTTCCAGGTTTCTTTTGTAAAGTTTTCTCTATAAGCACCGTCCCAGCGTTCACCTGCTGAACCGACTACATTGACAGCACAGTTAGCACCAATTGAATCCGCCAGTTTAAGCTGCCCTATGGCATAATCCATGGCGTCCTTTCTTACATCGTCAAATGGCGATATCGGGTTTCTCCAAACCCCAACTTCCGCAATCAGTAAATCGTGTTCTTTGGCAGCTTTTACATAGCTTTGTACCAGGTCTTCCCCCTGCCTGTAATTGATTGGAAAGTTTACACACTTACAACCGGCTAAAACGTTTCTCTCCGCCCATTCTGCCGGCGAAGAGTGTTCTAATGCTGCTGATAAGCCTATTCGCATAATCTAACCTCCTGAATATTTTTAAACCGGACTCATTTGCAGATTACTTTTTGTAGCTTTCCAGCAATTCTATGATGCACTTTAAGTCTTTCTCACCGTTCATATAGTTATATTCGCCCGATCCGTCTCCATATATGCCGTGCTGTTCTAAGCTTAACCCGAAAGCCTCGCACTGGGCAATTGCTTCTTTGGAATCGTTCACCTGGAAAGCTACGTGATGGATGCCTTCGCCTTTTTCATTCAAGTAATTTCTCCATGTGGAAGGTGCCTCGCCAGGCTGAATCAGTTCCAGCTGAATACCGGGGCCGACATCAAAGAATGCCATGAGGCAGCTTGCATCGGGCGCTGGCTCACCTTTATAGGTTGTTCTGGTTATGGAATACTCACCGACAGGCATGGTCGGAGGTACTTCTACTCCTAAAAACTGTGCCCATTTTACCTTTGTTACTTCAACATCTTTTACGATAAAACCTACTTGTGCGACTAAGTTTGTTCCTACTACTCCACTCATGATTTTCTCCTTTAATTTAAATTATTGTTGTTTGGCGTATTAATGATTATGACGCCTGTATTTTACTGCAGCTCTCCGACAGAAAGTCCCGGTTCTAGCGGTCTTGGAATCGTACAGCTGGTAATCATTTTATAGATTCGCTGTTCTTTTGAGGCTGTCATAATTCCTTGTATCACTTCGGTGACATGTCTCGCCAATTCCGCACTTGCTCTGTTAGGCCGGCCATACTCAAGTGCATATGCCAGATCAAGTACGCCAAGTCCGCGAGAGTAGTGATTAACCCTATGGTAAAGCTCAGGTAGTTCGTAGGTCTTTAATTCCCGCTGCCTGTATTCTTCATTCTCTTGAAAAGCCGTATCAAGTACCTGTTCTTTGCGATAAACTGAAGGCACTCCCCCGCCGTAGTTAGGGTCCGGGTAGCTTATGGTACCATCAGTCCCATAGATTTCAAATTTCGGAAGACCGGAGTGCCAGATATCAAAACTCATATTCATGCTTACAATTACACCTGATTTAAGCTTCAATACTGCACTGTAGTGTGTCGGAACTTCGACATCCACATATTTTCCAAGTTGAGATTTACTGAATATCGGGCGTCTGTCAAATCCTTTGCCGCAGGCGCCCGATATGGAATCAACCGGACCTAGCATTGAAACTATGGCGGAGAGGTAATAACCTGCCATATCATGAAGCGGACCGCCGCCTTCTTCGTAGAATGGTGATGGATAAGGATGCCACATCTCCACTCCATGCGACATCATATTGGCTGTTACATAAAGCGGTTTTCCGATGATACCGTCACGAATGTACTTATTCATACTTTGCAGTCCCGAGGACAAGAACGTATCCGGAGCGCTGCCTATCATAAGTCCCTTATCCTTTGCAAGATTTATCAGTTCATCGGCTTCAGAAAGGCTCAGGGCAAACGGTTTTTCTGTAAATAGATGTTTCCCTGCCGAGAGTATAGACAGATTTACCGGCTGATGAAACTTAGGCGGTGTTAAATTGACTACGATCTCTACTTCGCCGTCGGCTAATAATTCTTCCGGTCTGTATGCTTTTCTTATGCCGAATTTCTCCCCGGTCTCTCTGGCCCGCAAAAGGTCTGTGTCTGCGACCGCATAGATGTCCAGATAATGATAATAATTCTGAATATCGGGAATGTAGGTATTGCTGATCGTACCGCACCCGATTATGCCTATTTTGTAAGTTCTCATAAAATGCTTCCTTTTTGTGAAGTTCGCCGGTTCCAAAAATCAGGACGCCGCAGACTGCTTTCCATCTGATCGGCATGTGTCAGTGCGGCATAGTCTCGCCCTTATAGTTGATAAACGGTATGTCCAGCTTCGGGTCTATCTCTCCCTCAATCACCTTATAGATACCTTCTGCGGACTCCGACGGGGATATCTGAGCATTTTCGGCGCCCATGACCGTCTGCATTCTGCCCGGATGCATCATAAATATTCTTACACCGAGTTCAGGCCGCACATCATGCAGATAATTTCGGATTTTCTGTGTGTACATGTTTGCCGCGTATTTTGAAACCGAATAAGAAAGATAGTTATAACCGCCTGATCCAAGATAACCGGCTTCGGAGGTGATATTTATAATGACCGGATAGGAAGAATGGTATAAGTAAGACATAAAATACTTAAGAACAATAGCCATACCCGTTACATTGACATCTAAGGTTTTTCTGAATTTTGCAACATCAAGATCAACAATCTCGTCAATCTTGTCGTATTTTGAGCCGAACAGTACACCTGCGTTGTTGACGATAAAATCGATACCTTCAAACTTGTCCGAGATCCCGGCTGCCGCATTCTTAATAGCTTCTTCTTCCGTTATATCCGCAGCTATGACAGTCAGTTTATCGGGGTATTCGGACTGAAGACCGGTTATCTGTTCGCCCGATGCATTCAGCACGATGGCAATCATTCGATTGCCTTTTAATAGCCCCATCTTTGTAAGTTCAAAACCAAGTCCTGTATCTGCTCCTGTTATAAGTCCTGTTGCCATATCACACCACCCTTTCAGTTTTCTGCCTCGCCGAATTTGAACACTTTGAATAGTACAAGAATAATCGCAAGGGATATTACTAGCAGCACCCAACCCATTGCGCAGGCGTATCCCATCTTAAAGAAGCGGAAAGCGTTCTGATACAAATACAGCGAGTAAAACAATGTCGCATTGCCTGGCCCGCCCTCCGTGATGATGAGCGGTTCGGCGAACCACTGAAATACACCGATGATCAGTGTTACCATATTGTACAGGATCGTCGAGCGCAGAAGCGGTATGGTGATAGACATCGTCTGTCTGATAAAACCCGCTCCGTCGATCTCGGCAGCTTCATAAAGATTCGGATCGATATCCTGCAAACCCGCCAGATATATGATGACTGCGTTGCCTATGGTCCATATCATATAGAATATAAATGCAGGTTTTGCGTATGTGATGCTCGACAGCCATGCCGGCCCGGATATGCCGAAATACCCCAGTACCGTATTGACAATACCACCCGACTGAAACATCCATATCCACAAAAAACAAGCCACAATGGTCGGGACAAGGGTCGGTATAAAGAATACCACTTTGAAAATCCCTGCGTGATGCAGATGTTTGTTATTTAAAAGAATTGACACCGCCACTGCAGTAACTGTGGTAACCGGTACACCGAATATCAGCATATATACCGTATTGCCAAGTGCCGCAAGGTAACTCTTATCTCCGAATAAATTAATATAATTTCTCAGACCAATAAATACCGGCGCTTTTATTACCTTATATTCACAAAATGAATAATAAAGCGAACTTAAAATCGGATAAAGTGTAAATACTAAAAAGCCGATAATCCATGGTGATATGAAAAGCAATGCATTGCGAATGTCTTTTTTTCTATAATCCATGCGCTCCTCCTTACCCTTTTATTCCTGACATGGTTACGCCTTGAATGAAATACTTCTGCAGTACAAAAAACAGTATAAGAACAGGCATAACCATCATTGAACCAAGTGCCAAAAGCACCGTCCACTGCGGATCAAGATTTGATTTTAACATGGACGCCGCAAGAGATAGCGTGTAAAGCTTCTGATCCGAAAGAAATATAAGGGGACCAATATAATCATTCCAGCTTTTCATAAAGGCAAAGATGGCAACTGTGGCGAGCACGGGTTTTGCAAGTGGGAGAGTAAGCTGCCAGAATATCCTGAATTCACCAGCACCATCTATCTTGGCGGATTCAGAAAGTTCGGCCGGCAGCCCGATTAAAAATTGCCGGATCAGGAATATGTAGAACGGGTATCCGAAAAAACAGGTAAACGTAAGCGGTAAGAAGGTACCGATCCAGCCCCATTTATTAAACATCAGATACAGGGGAACCATGGTGATTTGAAAAGGCAGGATCATGGTAACGATAACCAGTATAAATACCTTGTCCCGTCCCGGCCATTTGATACGGGAAAATCCATAAGCCACCAGGCTGTTTGAAACAAGAGAACCGATCATGTTAAAAAACACAATGATCAGAGTATTCTTCAAATACAAGAAAAACGGAATTTTCTCAAAAACTGCCTTAAAATTGGTGAAATTAAAACTGTCCGGCATCCACTTAAACGGTACCCTTGCCAATTCCTTAGTCATCTTAAAGGAACCTAAGAACATAAAAGCGATCGGAGCGACAAACGCAACTGAGATAAGGGTCAGTATCGCGTACATGACAACCTTTCTTGCTATTACACTGGGAGAGTATTCAATGCTGTCGTATTTTATTTTTCTTTTTTTCATCTTCGCACTCCTAACCAGTTCATCCATCTACGGCAGGGGCAGTTGTTCACTGCCCGCCGTTTTCGTCTAAGCATCTGCTAATTTGCACTGTCAAGTGCGGATTGCATCCTGTCCTGCAGCGCCTGCAAGGTAGACGTGATATCAGCACCGTTAAATATAATCTCCTGACGTGCTTTCTGGAACTGGTCCGCAAGTTCTGTTGAAACCGAACACATAGCAGGAACACCATTTTCCGGATTATTAGCTATCTCACGTTCCAGGGCATACATGGCATCGCCGTTCTTTGTAAGGCTTACGCCATCAAAAGCAGAATCTGAGCAGGGAATGGATCTCCACTGTGCGAAGTTATCTTCCTGAATCGCTGGGCTTATGCAGAATTTGATAAAGAATGCTGCAAGCTCTGCATTACTGGAACCTTCGACGATAGCAAATGGGTTAGCGCCCAAAGTTGTGGCTTTTGCACGGCCGTAATCAGGCGAAGGAACTGCTGTTACGCCCCATTCGATTGCGTCACCGACAGTTAATTTGATCGCATTGGCCATCCAGTTACCGCAGAAGTACATGGCTACTTTTTCGGTATAGAAAGGACAGGAAGGATCGAATACGCCTCCTGCCGAGGTACCCCATTCCTGAATCGTGGGTGAATATTTTTCAGAATATCCTTTTATCCATTCAAAATACTTAATCATCTTATCTTCCGTAAGATTAAGCTTATTGGCTGCCGGATCATATACGTTGGTGCCGAATACAAAGGGAATGTGGAACGCGTCGCCGCTGGTGTCACCGCCGTCTCCAATCCACGGGATAAGGCCAAGCTGTTTAAAGCCGCCGTTTCCATCTGGTATTGAGAGAGCCTCCGCCCAGCTGTTAAGTTCTTCAATAGTCGTAGGCGGTGCTTCCGGGTCAAGACCCGCTTCCCTTACCAGTTTCTTGTTGTAATATAGGAGATGCACGTTTGCATCCTGTGGGATCAGATATGTCTTGCCGTCTACCTTAATGAGGTCATCAAGGCCGTCAAAGAAGCTGCCGGGGTCGATGCCTACCTTCGGAAGCAGGTCATCAACAGCCATAAAAGCGCCTTCAACCGCAAAGGAGTATACATCAATAGGTGCGTCCGAAATGATTAAGTCGGGAGCGTTAGTTCCCGAAGCAACCGCTGACATAAGAGCACCGTTTTTGATACCTGCGCCTTCGATTTGCTGACGGGTTACATGGATCCCCTTATCCGCATACATTTTGTTGAAGAGGTCGACCCTGCTCTGATCCCATTCACCCGATCCGCCTGTAAATGCCGACCAGTAGATGAGTTCACCGCTCAGATCCGTTTCTTCTTTTTCGACTCCTGCAAAAACTCCTGCCGCAGAGTTCTCACTGGCCGTGGTTTCCGCCGCTGTTTCTGTCTTTGTGGTTTCGGCTGCCGCTTCCGTTACCGTTGTGCCGGACTTTGCCGAACCCGAACTACATGCCGCCAGGTTTGTGACTGTCATTCCCGCAAGTACTAATGCTGCAATCCTACGTAACTTCATAATTCTTCCTCCCTTATTTATAAGTTTTTGTCTTCCTTGACCTGGATATATGTACCAAACGTTTCCTTACTGTCAAATACGGTGTAGTTGCCGCCCGTATACTCGCCGTAGTGGCGAACCGGCATTCCGTTTTCTTCAAAATACCGGACAACCGGTTCTCTGTCTCTGGCCATAAATGCGATGTGATGTATGCCGTCTCCATTCCTGTCTAAGAAATCCTGCCATGAACTCGGCTCGCCGTCAGGTTCCGTAAGTTCCAGAACAACCTGTCCCAAATCAAATACTGCGAGTTTCGCTCTCGTATTCGTAGGCATTCCCCTAAATTTTGTGTGCGCCTCACTCTCGGGCGGAACCTCAAATATGTTGGGAACGTCTACTCCGAAGAGTTCGGCATATGCCTTTGCAGTCTTTTCAATGTTCCTTACCACCAACGCCACCTGGCAGATGGTCTTCCCGTCCACAATCCCCATGAACAATCTCCTCCTTTTGTCTGTAAACATTTTATGTACAATACACCCTACAGTGTGTTACTATAGCGTTAGTAGCATTTACAATGCGTAAATATCGTACTTTTACCCTGTTCTTTTAGTAATTATGTAATAATTTTCGCAAATGAACCACTGAAATATTGCGTAATATGCTGTCATTTATTGCTATAGTTAAAATGAAGTGGTAAATATTTGACATGGTTGCAGAGGAGGATACTATGCTGATTAGTGAATATTATGAGAACTTAAGTTTCAGTCACGGACTCATGATGAATATTTCTTATGTGAATATTCCGACGGATTTTCCACTGCATTGGCATACGTTTGCTGAAATTATGATTTGTTTTGAAGGGAGCTTTGAACTGGGGCTGGGACATGATATTTACCAGATGGAAAAGCTTGATGTGGCTATTTGCTACCCCGGCGTCCTTCACTCCATCAAATCTAAGGGCTGCAAAAAAGACTTTCTGATCCTTCAGTTTCCATTTGAACTTATCACGAATATGAATGAATTCAACCGTATGACCTATCTGTTCACAGGAATGAAGATCATACGTGCTCACGAATCGAAAGAGTTAGCAATTAAGATGAAGGATATTCTTATTCATATGAAAGATGTATATTATTCTGACCTGCCTTTTAAAGAAGTGATTTTATATACTGATTTACTGTCATTATTTACACAGTTGGGAAACTGGTGTCTTAGGGAGATGAAGGATGCGACTTTAGATTCCGGCAGCACAAAATCTATTGACCTGATTGCGGAAGCATGTCTATTTATCGCCAGGAATTGTACCGAACCTATTGAGCTCGAGACAGTGGCAAAGCATGTAGGCTTCTCCAAGTATCATTTTGCACACACATTCAAGAAGTATGTGAATATGACGTTTTTGGAATTTCTCACGACAGAAAGGATAAAAAAGGCAGAGACTCTTCTTGCCGATCCGCACATATCAATAACCGAGATCGCTCTGCGTACAGGCTACACGAACTTCTCCACCTTCAACCGGACCTTTAAGAGGAATAAGGGCTGTACCCCAAGCGAATTCAGAAATAAGGTTGCCAGATAGACTAAAAAACTATGCGGATCCCATGAATGAAAACAGGTTTGCCCAGGCAAAGGGCGAGAATTCCCTTGACAGCCGTTTTTAAATACGTTAAAATGTACATGCAATAAAACAGCTTTCAATTGAATAACAAATGAAAAGTACGTAATATCCCTTATTCAGAGTGATGGAGATACAAAGGATCTGTGAAGTCACGGCAACCCCGACCGAAAATGATGGCCTTGGCCAGAAATGAGCGGCTGGAAGGTGCCAACCTGAGCGAGAAATCGAGCAATAAGAGGATTTGATATATTGTTGAATCAAGTCCGCGTTGCTGCGGACTTTTCTTTTTGTTATTCCCCCATGTGATATCAAGGAGGAAATGACAACATGGAAAAATTATTATTTACATCCGAGTCCGTTACAGAAGGACATCCGGATAAAATGTGTGACCAGATTTCTGATGCGATCCTGGATGAAATGTTAAAGCAGGATCCAATGAGCCGTGTGGCTTGTGAAACCTGCTGTACCACAGGTCTTGTTATGGTTATGGGAGAAATAACGACCCATGCCTATGTAGACATTCAGAAGGTAGTAAGAGAGACCGTAAGAGAAATCGGCTATGACCGTGCAAAATACGGATTTGACTGCGATACCTGCGGCGTGATCGTTGCTTTGGACGAGCAGTCCGCTGACATTGCCTTAGGTGTTGACCGGGCTTTGGAAGCAAAGGAACACAAGATGTCTGACGAAGAGATCGATGCCATCGGAGCAGGAGATCAGGGAATGATGTTCGGCTTTGCAAGCAATGAAACCGAGGAGTATATGCCATACCCTATCGCACTTGCTCACAAGCTGGCCCTTCGGCTTACAAAGGTCCGTAAGGATGGTACCCTTACTTATCTCCGTCCTGATGGGAAGACCCAGGTAACCGTGGAATATGATGAGAATGGCACTCCCCTCCGTCTGGATGCAGTGGTTTTGTCCACTCAGCATGATGAGAACGTGAGCCAGGAGCAGATTCACGCAGATATTAAAAAATATGTATTTGATGAAGTTCTGCCTGCTGAGCTGATAGATGAGAAGACCAATTTCTTTATTAATCCTACCGGACGCTTTGTAATCGGCGGACCTCACGGAGACAGCGGTTTAACCGGCCGTAAAATCATCGTAGATACCTACGGCGGTTATGCACGCCACGGCGGCGGAGCATTCTCCGGTAAGGACTGCACCAAGGTAGACCGTTCCGCTGCTTATGCGGCACGTTATGTTGCAAAGAACATCGTAGCAGCAGGGCTGGCTGACAAGTGTGAAATCCAGCTTTCCTATGCCATCGGTGTGGCACATCCAACTTCCATTATGGTGGATACCTTTGGAACCGGAAAATTAAGCAATGAAAAGCTTGTGGAGATCATCAGGGATAACTTTGACCTGCGTCCTGCAGGAATTATCAAGATGCTGGACTTACGCCGTCCGATTTACAAACAGACCGCAACTTACGGACATTTTGGAAGAAATGACTTAGATCTGCCATGGGAAAAACTTGACAAGGTTTCTCTTTTAAAAGAATATTTATAATTTAGCATAAAAAGATGCCGCAAAAGCAGTTTGTTACAAGCTGCTGAGCGGCATCTTTTTCTATTTGGATCATATCGTCAGATTGATTCCCAAGGCAATATTTCCGTTGGTTCCAAGTGGATCAGAGGAAGCATTGGGACAGGGGGCTCAGGCTTTTTAAGCTTTGGCACTAAAACTAGCGCCAAATCCTTGTTTCTTCCTGTTGAAATCTTAAGTTGACATTGATTATAATAAGGCTAACGAAAGGAATTGATTGGCCAATCATACCTTACACGGATCATGAAGTAAATACTATATAATTAAGTGAGGGTATGTTATATGAAAGAGAAGGTACAAGTATTTGGCCGCTTTTTAAGCGGTATGGTAATGCCTAATATCGGTGCATTTATTGCATGGGGACTGATTACGGCATTGTTTATTCCCACCGGCTGGTATCCCAATGAAACACTAGGTGCCCTGGTATCCCCAATGGTTTCCATGCTGTTGCCGCTTCTCATCGCTTATACGGGCGGCACGGCAGTCTACGGACAGCGGGGCGGTGTTATCGGTGCAATCACAGCCATGGGTGTGATTGTTGGCTCCAGTATTCCTATGTTTATGGGAGCAATGATCGTAGGACCTCTCAGCGCCTGGGTGATTAAGAAGTTTGACCGCAAGATCGAGAGCAAGATCCCTGCCGGGTTTGAGATGCTGATAAACAACTTTTCTCTGGGCATCATCGGTGCGATCCTGGCGGTAATCGCCTTAAAAGGAATTGCTCCTTTTGTTGAGGTGATGAACCGGGTGATGGAAGCCGGAGTTGGATTCTTTGTGGACCACAGACTTCTTCCGCTGGCAAGTGTTTTTATCGAACCTGCTAAGATCCTGTTCCTCAATAATGCCATCAACCATGGAATCCTTTCTCCTATGGGAATCCAGCAAGTTGAGGAAATCGGAAAGTCCATATTCTTTCTTCTTGAAGCGAATCCGGGGCCGGGACTTGGTGTTTTACTGGCTTACTGCCTTGCAGGAAAAGGATCAGCCAAGAGCTCTGCACCTGGCGCAATTATCATTCACTTTTTAGGCGGAATCCACGAGATTTATTTCCCATACATACTGATGAATCCTCTTTTACTTCTGGCGGTTGTATCAGGTGGGGCCAGCGGAATCTTCGTATTCCAGCTCCTTGGTGTTGGACTTACCTCACCCGCATCTCCTGGAAGTATCCTTGCTGTTCTTGCAATGACACCAAGAGGCGGATACTTTGGAGTTTTAGCCGGAGTTACGGTTGCAGCAGTCGTTTCCTTCCTAGTTGCCCTTCCCTTACTGCGGTTTACAGGAAAAAGCGGAGATTTAGAAGAGTCAGCGGAAAAAGTGAAACAAATGAAGCAGGAGTCTAAGGGAAATCAGACCACAGAAAAGAAAATTATGCCAGCAGGACTCGTCAAAAAGATCGTGTTTGCCTGCGATGCAGGTATGGGCTCCAGCGCTATGGGAGCTACCATATTGAAGAAAAAGCTGGCGGCAGCAGGATTTGGAGATATTGAAGTGGTTCATTCACCCGTATCCTCCATTCCACAGGATGCCCAGATTGTGGTGACTCATAAAGAACTGAAGGAGCGCGCAGCCCGCAGCAATCCTGAGGCGGAACTGGTTTTAATCACTAATTTTATGGCGGCACCGGAATATGATGAACTGGTGGAAACGTTAAAAAATAAACAATAAAATGAAATAGATAGCCTTTCTAGTATCCGATTGTGAATCATGGTATAATGTACACGAAAGCAATGAGCAGTGCGAAATAATACAGAGATAAAATTTCGTTGTGCCTGCACATAAGAAATTTTATCCCTGTATTATTTCATAGGGCGAATGCCCGTGAGCTGGTAAAACCTGCGGTTTTACCAGCTCCACTGCGGACCCACGGTACAATATAATTTACGTATAACGGATTCAAAAGGGGATTATATAAATGAAATATGCGGGGAGAATACTAAAGCAATACAGCAGGGTAATTGCCGAGTGCATACCTTTATTCGTGACAGCGGGGCTTCTGTCAGTCTTATCGGCAGTGATATTCCAGAATAGATACCTGCCTGAAATGTCCAATATTTTGTCTTTTCTGGTGATTCCGGTATTTATGGGATACAAAGCAGGCACGATGTGCGGCGGGGATGTTGGCGGTTTAGCCGGCACTCTTGCCGCTTCTGCTGTTGTCATGGCAGAACCTGCTTCTGCCATGATTTTATCTGCTATAGCAGGCAGCATTGCCGGTTTATTATCCAGGAAGGGGCTGGACCGGATCAAACACCGGATTCCGGCCGGGTTTGAGATGCTCTTTAGTAACCTATATATATCGGGGCTAGGTTTATTAGCCGGAGCGCTTACCCATTACATGCTGGTACCGATAGCGGCATGGCTTCTTACTTTTTTAGGAAATGGCCTATCATTTATGATTGCAAGGGGAATCATTCCTTTCATCAGCTTCGTGGTAGAGCCTTTAAAAATAATTTTCTTTAATAACTGGATCAATCATGGCTTTTTCCTTCCCTTAGGATTGGAGCAGATGAAAACACAAGGAAGCTCCATCTTATTTCTATTAGAGACCAATCCAGGTCCGGGATTTGGAATTCTCCTTGCCTATGCCCTGGTTTACCGGAATATGAGAAAGCAAATGCTCTCCAGCCTTATTATTCAGTCCCTGGGTGGCATCCATGAGGTTTATTTTCCCTATGTGCTTTCAGATATTCGATTATTGGGAGCTGCCATAACAGGCAGTATTGCGGGAAATTACTGCTTCATGGTCACCGGAAGCGGTCTTCTGGGCCCGGCTTCTCCCGGAAGTATCATTACAATCATGATTATGGCAGACAAAAAACATTGGCTGGGAATTCTTACGGGAATCTTTGTTTCTGCCGGAGTGACTTGTCTTCTCTCCTGCCTGATTATGTCCGGAAAGAAACAAAAAACAGTTGTTGATGAAGAAATACTACAGAAAGATGAAGGGATGCCAATGAAGAAAATGGAACATGCCAAAATCTATTTTGTTTGCGATGTTGGTTTGGGTTCCAGTGCCATGGCCAGCGCGCTGTTTAAGAAAAGACTGAAACTGGAAGGCTTAACAGATGTCCAGGTGTTTCACGTATCGGCTGACCGCATTCCGCCTAACGCGGATGCGATTGTTTGTCAAAAGGATTTTGCCCGTTCCCTGTCAGGAATTGATAAACCATGCTTTACAGTCAATAATCTTACGGATATGTCTGGCTATAAGGAACTCCTGAACTGGTTAATGGGAGGTGGAGAAAATGGCAAGTAATGATCTTACACCCAGAATGCAGCAGATCGTCCTGGCTCTTCTTAACGAGGACGGACCTATTCCTGTTAAGCAGCTTGCGGATCAGATCCATATCAGCAAAAGAACGGTACAAAGAGAGCTGGAGTATATTCCCAGAGTGCTAAAGAAATACGGGCTCACCTTTTGCTCAAAAACGGGAACCGGTATCTGGCTGGAGGGAGATCAGGATCAGATCGAAGCCATTAAAGCTGAACTTGAAGAGGATGATGCTCTTGATGTTTCTGACCGGATTGAACGTCAGAAGCGCCTTACTCTTGAGATTCTCAAGGACAAGACCTTAAAAAAACTATATTACTACAGTGACTTATTTGGAGTCAGTGAAGCCACCGTCAGTTCAGATTTAGAAGTAGTAAAAGAGTGGTTTCACAAATGTCATCTGGAGATAAAGAGAAAACCCGGATATGGTGTGTTTATTGAGGGCAGCGAACGGAATTTCCGCCGTGCCCTGCGCGTGTTTATTGATGAAAACATCCATACGGAAATCATACAGGAGATGTATGAGGACAGGAACCAGTCTGTGTTAAACGTGATACAGAATAAAAGTGAGCGGAATATTTACCGGATCTTAGATGACGATATTGTAAAAAGGGTGACGGCCTGCATCTTAAGAATCCGGGATAAACGCATTCTCAATTTAACCCAGGATTCTTACCTTGGGCTGGTGATCCATGTGGCTATTGCTGTGAACCGGATCCGAAGGCAGGAGATCATTGAGGAAAATTCTCTCATGACAGATGGTTTGCGGAATGATCAGGATTACGACCTGGCAAAGAGAATCACCAAATCACTGGAAGATGAATTTCAGATTCAGATTCCGGAAATTGAGTGTGCCTATATTTGTCTGCATATTAAAGGCTCCAAAATCCAGCAGCTGAATATTGACGAGAAATCAAGAAGTGAAATAGAGGAATCCAGGGAACTGTGGGATGTGGTCAATGAGATGATCGACTGCTATGACGACAGCATTGCCTATCTTCTAAAGCAGGATGAGGAATTTGTGATTCAGGGATTGATTGCCCATTTAAAGCCGACTCTGGTCCGCTTAACCAATGGCATGAAGATCCAGAATCCTTTGCTGGAACAAATTAAGCAGGATTATCCGGTGATATTTGAACGGTGCAGATCGGTTGCAAAGGTGATCGAAGGCCGGTATGGGTATGAAGTGCCGGAATCAGAGATTGGCTTTCTTGCCATTCATTTCGGCGCGGCAGAGGTTCGGATGGAAAGCAGGAAGGAAAGCCGGAGAAAGGTAAATATTGGGATCGTCTGCGCCAGCGGGATCGGTATCTCACGGCTCATGTCTTCCAAGGTAGCCAGGGATTTTGCAGACAGGGTGGAGCTGTCGGTCTATGGAATGACGGATCTGTCTCCTTACGTGCTAAGCAAGACGGATTTCTTTGTATCCACCATACCAATTAAGGAGGAGGCTGATATCCTGTATGTAAGCCCCCTGCTTCCTGCTGAGGATATGGAACAGATCGCCGGAAAGGTACGCCGGTGTGAGTTTATGCCTAAAAAGCAGGATAACCAGGAGTTTACCATTCAATTAGATCAGGTGAATTTTATTGCCGTTCAGATTAAAAATGTCATTCGGCTTATGGAATATCAACGTGTAAATAATGGGATCACCTTTGAAGAACTGCTGATTGCTGTCAGTGAGAAGCTGGCTGCCTATCCGGAACGGCAGAGCATCATTCAGGAGGATTTAATGAGGAGAGAACGGCTTTGCAGCCAGATATTTCCTGATTTAAGCTTTGCCCTGCTTCATGCCAGAACAGAAGGAGTGGTAAAGCCGGTGTTTTCGGTGTGCCAGACAAAGGATGGTGAGCCGTTTAGTGCCCCTTATTTTAGGGGAGTATGCGTTGTATTAATCATGCTGGTACCAAAGGATGATCATGAAGTAGAAAACAGTGATATCCTGGGTGTGTTAAGTGAGCGGCTGATCGAGGAGGAAGAGTTTCTGGATACGGTAAGACATGGGGGAAAAGAGGAGATAAGAGCTTTGGTTTCCCAGTATTTAAACCAATATTTCAAACATTATCTGGATAAGATATAATATAAAAGCAAGGTGAAAGCCGGGCCCGAAAGGGCCCGGCTTTTTCTGTTGGTTTCAGATTTGGCGTTATCTGATGGCGCCAAATGCCATTTTGTTTTCATTGAAAAGGAGGAGTTAACACCCCTATAATTTAGTTAGAAAGTTAACACAGGAGGGCAAGAAACGTGTTTGGCTACGGGAAAAAGAATGTAGAAAAAAGTGCAGAGCTTCTGGAGCTTGGGAATATTCGTTTGAATTGTAAACCCGGGGAAAAGGAGGCGGTAATAAGGGAGGTAGGGCAGCTGCTTTATCAGTGCGGCTGTGTTGAAGAATCCTACATAGAGGCTATGCTTCAGCGTGAACTGACGTTTTCCACAAATATCGGCAATGGAATTGCACTTCCCCATGGCGTAGAGGCAGCTAAAAAATCGGTTAAGCGCTCCGGCATTGCAGTTATGGTTTTCCCTGAGGGAACAGACTGGGGAGGAGAAAAGGTAAAACTGGTCATAGGGATTGCAGGGGCAGGAGAGGAACATTTGGAAATACTCTCAATCATCGCAGAGTGTCTGGCTGACCCGGCTGATGTAGAACGGATTACCGGTTGCAGTGCAGAAGAAATCCTTACCATGTTTACAGGAAAGAGGTGTCCGCAATGATCGTTACAGTAACAATGAATCCGGCCATTGATAAAACCGTAGATATTGACCGGTTTGAACGGGGAGATTTAAACAGAATAAAACGTGTGGAGTTAGATGCCGGAGGAAAAGGCATCAATGTCTCTAAGACCATCAGGGAATTAGGTGGAGAAAGCATTGCCATGGGATTTGTGGGAGGAACCAGCGGAACCATCATAAAACATGTGCTGGCTGACCAGAGCATTCAGACAGATTTCGTAGAAGTAAAAGGGGAGACGAGAACGAATCTGAAGGTAGTAGAGAAAAATGGAGAGGTGACAGAGCTTAATGAACCTGGACCTGAGGTGTCTAAAGAGCAGCTGGAGGATCTTCTTGAAAGGCTGAATGGCTATGCAAATCCGGATACCTTGTTTGTACTGGCGGGAAGCATACCGGCTGGCATACCAACGGATATATACCGGAGGATCACGGAAGAAGTCCACCGGAAAGGGGCAAAGGTCTTGTTAGATGCAGACGGTCCGCTGTTTGCCGAATCCTTAAAAGCAGCACCGGATATGTTAAAGCCTAACCGTTCAGAGCTGGAACGTTATTACCAGATGGATTACCGTGCATCGGAACAGGAGCTGGTTTCCATGGGAGAAAAGCTGCTGGATCATGGAACCGATATGGTTGCGATATCCCTTGGCCAGATGGGTGCATTATTTTTAACAGGGGATAAACGGTACCGGTGCCCCGGGCTTCGTGTGAAGGCACATTCAACGGTAGGTGCCGGAGATGCCCTGGTGGGAGCCATGGCTTACGCCTGGAATGAGAAGCTTCCCCTTGAAACATGCATCAGATTATGCATGGGAGCCTCGGCAGGTGCTGTTACCAGCATTGGAACCAAACCGCCTCATCGCAGTCTGGTAGATGAACTCATGCAGCAGGTGGAATTGTTGGAAATCCAGAAATATATTGATAAATAAGCTTGGAGGATAGAAATATGAAAACAAAAGCGGTAAGAATGTATGGCACAGATGATTTAAGGTTAGAAGAGTTTGAATTGCCTCAAATTGCTGAAAATGAGATTCTTGTAAAAATCATGAGTGACAGCATCTGCATGTCTACTTACAAACTGGTAAAACAGGGGAAAAAACATAAAAGGGCTCCCCAGAATATAGATACCAATCCGGTGATTGTTGGTCATGAATGCTCAGGACTGATTGTAGAAGTGGGAAAAAAGTGGCAGGAACAGTTTCGCCCGGGACAAAAGTTTTCTCTGCAGCCTGCTTTAAATTACATGGGAAAACTGGATTCGCCGGGATATTCTTATGAATTCTGCGGAGGCGCCTGTACATACTGCATCATGCCAAACGAGGTCATGGAATTGGGGTGCTTGCTGGATTACACGGGAGATAGTTTTTTTGAGGCATCCCTTGGAGAACCAATGAGCTGTATCATAGGCGGATTTCATGCCAACTATCATACCAATAAACGGAATTATGATCATGCCATGGGGACAAAAGTGGATGGAAGTATCCTGATCATGGGAGGCTGCGGACCTATGGGCCTAGGAGCGGTAAGCTATGGCCTTCAGTTTGAGAATAAGCCGAAGAGGATAGTCGTTACGGATATCAGCGATGAGCGGATTGCCCGGGCCAGGGAAGTGATTTCAGAAGAATCCGCAAGGGAGAGAGGAATTGAGCTTCTTTATGTAAATACCGATAAGATGGCAGATCCTGTATCTGATTTAATGGCTATTACAGGCGGCCAGGGCTATGATGACGTGTTTGTATATGTTCCTGTGAAAGAGGTTGCAGAGATGGGAGATAAGCTTCTGGCCTTTGACGGTTGTATGAACTTCTTTGCCGGTCCATCAGACAGCCAGTTTAAAGCAGAAATCAATCTTTATAACTGCCACTATACAAGTACTCACATTATGGGAACCACCGGCGGCAATACAGATGATTTGATTGAGGCCAATAAGCTCTCTGCAGAAGGTGCCATAGAAGCGGCTGTTATGGTAACCCATGTAGGAGGAATTGACAGCATTGTAGAAGCAACCAAGAATCTGCCGTCCATTCCTGGAGGAAAGAAGCTTGCCTACACACAATTTGATATGCCTTTGACGGCTATTGAAGACTTTGAGAAGCTGGGCAGCACCGATCCGCTGTTTAAAAAATTAAACGACTCTTGTAAAGCGCACAAGGGATTATGGAATGGGGAGGCAGAAAAGATTCTGTTTGTTCATTTTGGAATTGATCCAAAGGAATTGTAAAAATAAAATAAAGAATAAAAATCATGTATGCTGTATTCTTCCACTTATTGGAGGGATGCAGCATTTTTAATAAGCTGTGAGGAAATGGAAAGATTAGAGTTTTCCTTCTGGAATCAGCCGAAAGTCTTCGTTTCCTGGTAAATTTCGGGAATTATGCAAAAATGCCTTAAATTTTAGAATTGTTTTATAAATTCTCTTGTCCATGTGTGTTATAATACCCCTAAGAAATATTAAATTTTCGTTATAAATAAAGTTCAGAGCATGGGAGAGACGAGAAAAGTGAAATTAAGATTAAGAACCCGTCTTGTTGTAGCATTTTTGATTATAACGGTAATCCCCCTGATCCTGATCTTTGCAGTGGTGGCAGGGCTTGGCAATTACCAGATGAAGGCGTTCCGCAAAGCCTATGATATAACGGAGCAGATTGATCTTCTGTCAAGCAATTCCCTGCAGTTATTTAACCGCCTGACCCGGTCGGAACAAAGGGAAATCAGCCAGATCCTACAAAGTGATCCAGGGCAGTTTCAGGATACGGTTTATTTGGAATCACTTAATGAGAATCTGGTATCAAAGTATGCCTATATGATCGTTCGAAAGGGAGATTCCCTGATTTTTGACGGGAACAGCCATATCACCCAGGGTCTTTATGACCAGCTTCCTAAATATGAGGAAATAGACAGCACCGTTGACGGTGCCATTTATCTGGATGGGGAAACACAGCATCTGGTAAAACAGATGGACTTTATGTATCCCGATGGGGACAGGGGGAGCGTATTCATTGTTTCCAATGTAAATGGTCTTCTTCCCGAGATCAAGGTCATGATGGCGGAGATGCTGACGGCCATCATTATGATCATCGTGTTTACCGATGCGATTCTCATGATGTGGGTATACCGGTCTGTGGTAAGTCCCCTTGGGCGGCTTCAAACCGCCACCAAGAATATACGGGATGGAAATCTGGATTTCTCTCTTGAGGTGGAGAATGACGATGAGATCGGACAGCTTTGCCAGGATTTTGAAGAGATGAGGATCCGCTTAAAGGAATCTGCGGAAGAAAAGGTGGAGTATGATAAGGAGAACAAGGAGCTGATCAGCAATATTTCCCATGATCTAAAGACCCCCATTACAGCCATTAAGGGATATGTGGAGGGAATCATGGATGGAGTTGCTTCCTCCCCGGAAAAGCTGGACCGTTATATTCGCACCATCTACAACAAGGCCAATGACATGGATAAGCTGATTGATGAATTGACCTTTTATTCAAAAATTGACACCAATAAAATTCCCTATACCTTTTCCAAGATCAACGTAGCAGGCTATTTCAGAGACTGCGTGGATGAAGTGGGACTTGAGATGGAAGACCGCAGCATTGAGCTTGGATATTTTAATTATGTGGATGAGGATGTGATGGTCATCGCGGATGCGGAGCAGCTGCGCCGTGTCATTAATAATATTGTCAGCAATTCTGTAAAATATATGGATAAGAGGAGTGGGATCATCAACATCCGGATTAAGGATGTGGGAGACTTTATCCAGGTGGAGATTGAGGACAACGGAAAAGGGATTCCGGCAAAGGATCTGCCCAGTATTTTTGACCGGTTTTACCGCACGGATTCATCCAGAAATTCCTCTCAGGGCGGAAGCGGAATCGGCCTGTCCATTGTTAAAAAGATCATTGAGGATCACGGAGGCCGGATCTGGGCTACCAGTAAGGAAGGCATTGGAACGGAGATACATTTTGTTTTGAGAAAATACCAGGAGGTCATACAGGAATGAGCAGAATTCTGATAGTAGAAGATGAAGAAAGCATTGCAGAGCTGGAGAAAGATTATCTGGAGCTGAGTGGATTTGAGGTTGAGATTGAGAATAACGGAGAAGCAGGACTTCATAAGGCTCTCCATGAGGACTTTGATCTGGTGATCCTTGATCTGATGCTGCCGGGAATGGATGGCTTTGAAATATGCAGGAAGGTCAGGGAAGTAAAAAACACCCCGATCATTATGGTTTCTGCAAAAAAAGAGGATATTGATAAAATCCGGGGCTTAGGTCTGGGAGCGGATGATTACATCACAAAACCCTTCAGCCCAAGTGAAATGGTTGCCCGTGTAAAAGCCCATCTGGCCCGTTATGAGAGGCTGATTGGAAGCGGAGTACCGGACAATGAGATCGTTGAGATCCGAGGCCTTAAAGTTGATAAAACAGCCAGACGGGTATGGATCAATGGAGAGGAAAAGAATTTTACCACAAAGGAATTTGACTTATTAACCTTCCTTGCCCAGAATCCAAACCATGTATTTACGAAGGAAGAGCTGTTTAATAAAATATGGGATATGGAATCCATCGGTGATATCGCTACCGTTACCGTCCATATCAAAAAGATCAGAGAAAAAATCGAATTTAATACGGCTAAGCCCCAGTACATCGAGACCATCTGGGGAGTCGGTTACCGGTTTAAGGTATAAAAATGAAAGAAAAATTATACGAGATACCGCTAAATGACGCCATGGATGCAGATGACGAGTGCCTGTTCTGCTTTCTCGAGAGAAAAGCGGAGCAGGAGCTTATGGATTTTGCATTAGGTTCCTGTGCGTCCTATATGGAAAGCGATACAAGAGAAGCCACAGACCGTTCGGGGTTTTGCCGGGTCCATCAAAAGAAAATGTTTGATTACGGCAATGCTTTAGGAAACGGCTGGATCTTAAAAACCTATTATAAGAAACTGATAAGGGAAATGAAGGAGGAATTTAAGGAGTTTACTCCCGGAAAAACCTCCTTAAAAGACCGTTTTACGGGTAAGACAGGAAATGGCAATTCCGTCAGCGCCTGGATTGAAGGGAAAGAGAAGACCTGCTATATATGCGACCGGTTTTCTGAAAGCTATGAGCGCTATGTGGCAACCTTTTTCCATCTTTATAAAAAGGATTCTGTTTTTCGGGAAAAACTTGAGAAAAGCAGAGGATTCTGCCTCCACCACTTTGCTGACTTATGCAGTGGAGCAGATAAATATTTAAGTGACAAGGAGCGGAAGGAATTTTATCCTGTCATTTTTCAGATCATGGAGCAAAATATGGAGCGGGTATCCGGTGATATCGACTGGTTCATTGAGAAATTTGATTATTTAAACAAAGATGCGGATTGGAAGCAGTCAAAGGATGCCGTCCAGCGTGGGATGCAAAAGCTGCGGGGCGGATACCCGGCAGATCCTGCCTATAAACAGCGGTAAGCTTTACCGACTAAGGCGCTTAAACTGTCCAGGCGTATAACCTGTGGTCTGGCGGAAGGTGCGGATAAAGTTGGAGTAATCGTGAAAACCTGATAAATGGCAGGCTTCTAAAACCGTATGTCCCTGGGAAAGCAGCTCCTTTGCCAGAGCCACCCGTTTCACCACGATATACTGAAAGATGCTGCTTTCTGTCTCGGATTTAAACAAATGACTGATATAATATTTATCAAGGGAAAGAGCCTGGGAGATGGAATCCAGGGTCATGGGCGTTGTTAAGTTTTTGTCAATATAACTCATGATTGCCTGGGCCCTGTGTGGTTTCGGGGCGGTCCTTAAAGGACTTGTCTTTTGCCAGGCACTGTTAATAAGAATAAGAATCTGGATCAATGTGGTCATTGCCGTTAAGTCGCTGCCGTAGGTGCAGCGATTTTTTATTGTCTCATAAAGACATTGAGCCATGGAAACCAGGCGCCCGTATTCTTCGTTTGAAAGCAGGACCAGGTTGCCTGTGGCGGGCTCCCGGTGGAAACATTCTAACAGGTTGGTGTCAGGAGTACAATAAGGCCGGATAAAGGCAGGATTTACGTGAATGACAAGGCGGGTAAATGCTTCGCTTGTTGTGTTAATGGCCTTATGGATCTCCCGGTTGGAAAACAGGATTAAGTTTCCAGGGTTCATATCATAGCACGCATTTTCCACAAAATATTGGATATGGCCGTCCATGAGCAGATAGATTTCATGGCTGTTGTGCATGTGAAAATCCACATTTCCGGCGATCTGGCTGGTGGTAAAATCACAGCTGAAAGGCTCTGAAAATTCACTGTAATGATAAAGGCTCTCCTTTTTCATGGCTTCCTCCTGAAATAGACAATATATGCATACTTCTAGTCAATATACGCAAACAAATTGCGTTAAAAACAGTATATAATAAATCTATCATAGAAAGAGGAAAAAGAAAAGAGGAGGTAATCATGGTTCGGGTTGGGATAATCGGCTGCGGAAACATCGGGGGAGTTCACGCCAAGGTACTGAAAGAAATAAAACAGACCAGACTCTGTGCTTTTGCGGATATCCGCTTGGAACGGGCAGAGGAATATTCGGTCCGATTTACGGACGGAACGGCTAAGGCTTATGATTCTATGGAGGATATGCTTGAGAAGGAAGCGCTTGACGTGGTACATATCTGCACTCCCCACTACTGCCATGTGCCCATGACAGCAAAGGCCTTAAAGAAAGGGCTTCATGTATTTATGGAGAAGCCGCCGGCCATAAGCAGAGAGCAATTCGATGAGCTTTTGAAAGTTTCCGGCCGGAGCACGGGCAGGTTAGGTATCTGTTTTCAAAACCGGTATAATGAAACAACAAGAAAGGTAAATGAGCTTTTGGCCCAGGGGACCCTCGGGAAGATAAAAGGCGGAAGGGCCTTTGTTACCTGGCACAGGGATGCTCCCTATTATACAGAAAGCGGCTGGAGAGGAAAGCTTGAGACAGAGGGCGGAGGGGCGTTGATCAACCAATCCATTCATGCCCTGGATCTGCTTCTTTCCTGGCTTGGAAAACCAGTGAGAACAGAGGCGTCCATGAGCAATCATCATCTGAAAGGGATCGTAGAGGTAGAGGACACCCTGGAAGCCTATATGACATTTTCAGAAGGAATGGATCCGGTAAGCGCCAGCTTTTATGCCACTACGGCTTATGCTATGGATGCACCGGTTTTCTTAGAGCTTGCCTGTGAAAAAGGATTTGTCCGCCTGGAAGGAAACTCTGTTTGGTATCAGACGGAAGGTCAGGAGGAGCCAGTGGTATGGCAGGCGAAAAAGTCTTCTCTGTTTGGAAAGTCCTATTGGGGCAGCGGACACGAAGCCTGTATCAGAGATTTTTATGATTGTTTAGAAACCGGGAAGGCCTATTTCAATGACCTTACTTCGGTTCAGAATACATTTTACACCATGATGGATATTTACGATTCTGCAAGAAATGAGGGGAGATAGGACATGGATAAGGTAAGACTTGGTATTATTGGAATTGGAAACATGGGCAGCGGCCACTTAAAGAACATTCTGGAGGGAAAGGTCCCGGAGATGGAAGTGACTGCAGTGGCGGACCGTCAGGAAAGCAGAAGGTCCTGGGCAAAGGAGAATCTGCCGGAGGCGGTAGTTATTTTTGAGGAAGGAAAGGATTTAATTGCAGCAGGCGTATGTGACGGAGTCTTAATTGCAGTTCCTCATTACCAGCACCCCGAACTGACCATTGATGCCATGAACCACGGGCTTCATGTCATGTGTGAAAAGCCCGCCGGAGTTTACACCAAGCAGGTTCGGGAAATGAACGACGCGGCCCAAAAATGCGACCGGGTCTTTGGCATGATGTTCAACCAGAGGACCAACTGTATTTACCGGAAAATGCATGAACTTGTAACAAGCGGTGAACTGGGAGCCATCAAGCGGGTCAACTGGATCGTAACGGACTGGTACCGCACCCAGTCCTATTATGACTCAGGGAGCTGGAGAGCTACCTGGGATGGAGAAGGCGGCGGTGTACTGTTAAATCAGTGTCCTCACAACATGGATTTAATCCAGTGGATCTGTGGAATGCCAAGTAAGGTGCAGGCATTCTGCCATAACGGGAAATGGCATGATATTGAAGTGGAAGATGATGTAACGGCTTATTTGGAGTACCCAAACGGGGCAACGGGAGTTTTTGTTACCACAACCGCAGATGCTCCTGGGACAAACCGGTTTGAGATCACTTTGGAGATGGGGAAGCTGGTCTGTGAAAATGGCAAGCTCATGCTTCATAAGCTGTCTGAAAACGAGCGCACCTTCTGCAAAACGGCAAAGGGCGGATTTGATACTCCGGAATGTACGGTGACAGAGGTTGAAACGGACGGAGAGAATGAACAGCATGTTGGAGTTTTAAAGGCATTTGCAGGCAGGATCCTTCATGGTACACCCCTTGTTGCAGAAGGTTTGGAAGGAATTAATGGTCTGACCTTATCGAATGCCATGCATTTATCCAGCTGGTTAAAGCGGGAAGTGGAGATCCCCTTTGATGAAGATTTATTCTTAGAAGAGCTTAATAAGCGCCGCAGAGAATCCAGGAAAAAAGAAGGGTCCGGCGTGGTATTTGACACAGAAGGAAGCTATTAAGAAACACCCTTCGGGTATCCCTTTATGCCCAAAAAACGTGGGCAGTAAATAGGAAACACCCTTCGGGTATCCCTTTATGCCCAAAAAACACGGGCAGTAAATAGGAAAGTAAAAAAGGAGAAACGATTATGTGGGATGGAATTCTATTATCTGGTTTTGCAGATGAAATCGATATGGACTTAGGAATGCAGATAGAAGTATTAAAGAAGCTGGATATTCATCATGTGGAAATGCGGGGTGTAAACGGCAAGGGCCTGGTTGAGTATTCTATCAATGAAGCAAAGGAAATCAAAAAGCAGCTTGATGAGGCGGGCATCCGTTTATCTTCTGTTGGTTCTCCCATTGGAAAAATAAAAATCACCGATGATTTTGCCCCTCACATGGAGCTTTACAAGCATACGGTGGAAATCGCTCATTTGATGGATGTCCCATACATCCGTATGTTCAGCTTCTTCATGCCTGAGAATGAAAGCTATGCTCCTTACCGGGGAAAGGTCATGGATCAGCTAGGACAGTTTGTAGATTACGCTAAGGCAAGCCAGACCATACTTCTTCATGAGAATGAAAAGGATATCTACGGAGATGTTGCAGACCGCTGTCTGGAAATCATGAAGGAATTCTATGGGGATCATTTTAAGGCAGTCTTTGACTTTGCAAATTTTGTTCAGTGCAAACAGAATACTCTGGAAGCTTATGAGATGTTAAAGTCCTACATCGCCTATATCCATGTAAAGGATGCCCTGTGGTCTGATGCCAGTGTGGTTCCGGCAGGCATGGGAGACGGACATGTGGAAGAAATCTTAAAGACTTTAAAAGCCGGAGGATATCAGGGATTTTTATCTCTAGAGCCTCATTTAAGCGATTTTGCAGGATTTGATGCCCTGGAGCAGAATGCCTCCCAGAAGAAAAAGATGAGCGGAGAAGAAGCATTTACTTTAGCATACGAATCTCTAAAAAAGATATTGGAAAAAATCTAAGCAAATATATTCAACCAGGGCGTGTCTAGAAACGAAACGTTAGACACGCCCCGGACCAGTACATAGAGATGTTGATGAGTCGCGATAATCTTTTCCAGGTTACTTCTATTTGCAGAGCATCGAACTGCCCGTATTGATATCGTGGAATATAAGGAAGGTGTGGCATGGCTTATCAGATAATTATTATAGATGACGAAAAAGAAATCAGCACAGGTTTTGCACAATTTTTTCCGTGGGCAAATTTGGGCTTTTTTGTTGCGGGCCAATTTACAGGGGCAAAGGCAGCGCTTGAGTTTATAAAATCAAATCCAGTTGATATGATTGTAAGCGATATCATCATGCCTGGCATGACGGGGATAGACCTTGCAAGGGAGCTGTCTACAATGACATTGGAACCGCAGCCACTGGTTATTTTGTTCAGCGCTCATAGCGAATTTGAATATGCGCGCCAGGCGCTGAAATACAAATGTACCGATTATGTGCTGAAAACAACAGAATACGAAGAACTGATACAGATATTCAGCCGCTTAAAGGAGCAATTGGATGAACGTAATTCAGCCGCAGTTGCCAATGATAATTTTGAAGACAAGGTAATAACCGAAATTAAAGAATATGTGAAACAAAATCCTGCAAGTGCTAATCTGGAGGAAGCTGCAAGCAGAGTATATTTAAGTGCTTCTTATGTAAGCCGCTACTTTAAACAGAGAACAGACATGAACTTTTCCGATTATGTCACTGCTTATAAGATGCAGCTAGCTTCTGAATTATTAACTGATCTGCAGTACAAAATCTATGAAATAAGTACCATGTCCGGATATGCCAATCCGGTCAATTTCACTCGTTCTTTCAAAAAGCACTATGGCATTTCACCACGAGAATATCGTTTTGAAAAAATGGGACGTATTCTTCCTGGTGATGAGGAGGATTCATTATGAAACGGCAGTTTTTTATAAGAAATTTTCTTCTCGTAACGCTGCCGGTTATTTTGGTTATTGTATTGCTGGGGTGGATTGCAATCTATATCATTAATACCAGCACGCAAAAATCAATCACCGATATCAATACCCAGACAGTAAGCCGGATCAGAGAAAGTACGGAGCTGATATTTAGTGAAGCTGATGCCCAGAGTCTTAATTACAGTATTACGCCCCATGTCATGTTACAGTTGGAATCATTATTGGAAAATGGGTATTCCGACAAAGAGCATATGGATATCTCATATATGATTAAAACGTTTGTGGATTCCAATGTGAATTCAAAAACGTATATCCATTCGCTCTATATTTATTTAAATAATACCCACAGCAACTTTTTTGCCTCTTTTGTGGGCTTAGCGAATGCTTCTAATTTCCGTGATACAGCGTGGCTGGAACAAGCACAATCCATGCCTTCAGAATATAAGCAGTGGCTGGAGCTTCGAAACATCAGTTCCTACGCAATGACTTCTTATTCGACTGATGTCCTAAGTATATACAAACGCCTCTATGCGTCAGATAAAACAAAACCAATTGGAGTATTGGTTTTAAATATACAACTGGAATATTTGAATGCATTTTACAGTGATTATCTGTCTTACCCCGAGCAAACCATATTGCTTATAAACAGTTCCGGTGAGATCCTTAGTATGGCGGGACATTCCGGACTTTTTTCGGTGCATGACCATGTGGATACTGCCGGACTTGATAACTTATATTATATTGCCAGAGAAGATAACAGTGCCTATGGCGTAACTTATTTATCGCTTGTGCCTCGGGCTTCCTTGTATCAGCAATCTCAGGATATTCTTAGGCTGGTTATTGCAGCGATTGTTGCAGCACTTCTTCTAGGAGGCACAATTTCCTTTCTGGTCACCCGAAGAAATACAAAGGACATAAGCGCAATTCTTCTGCTTGTAGAGGCAGCAGAAAAAGGCAAAGAACTGCCGGAATTAAAGCCATCTGCAGGTGTTTATGGGTACATCACCCAAAGCATTGTCAGGGGCTTTCTTGAAAAATCTGCTTTGGACAGGCAATTAGTGGAGAAGAAATACCGCCTGGAGGCCATGCATTTTTCATTTCTGCAATCACAGCTCAATCCGCACTTCTTATTTAATACGCTGAAAAACATCTTTTGGAAAACGGTAAAGCTGACCGGCCAGCCCAACGAGGCCAGCCGAATGATTGATTTGCTGACCAGCGTATTATACTACACCCTGGTTAATCCCGACAGATATGTTGTACTGGAAGACGAAATTGAAAACACTGAAAAATATCTTAAGATTCAACAAATGCGGTTTGATCATGCTTTTCATGTGAAATGGAACGTGAATGTTGACACGCATGAAATCAAATGCATTAAGTTTTTGCTTCAACCTTTGGTAGAAAACAGCATATCCCATGGATTTAAGCAAGTGGATTCAGGAGAAATAGAGATAAAGATCACGGAAGACCAGCATATGGTACACTTTTCTGTTACGGATAACGGTATGGGATTCCAGGAGACGAGACTGGTACAAATCCGCGAATGGCTGCTCCAGGAAGATTCACCGGCAGAGGGAATCGGTTTATATAATTTAAATAAGCGGCTGATTTTAACATTTGGGGAGCCCTCTGCATTAAAAATTTCCAGTATCCCTGGACATGAAACACATATCGAATTTTTTATTCCGATAAATGAACAATTTTTCTAAAGGAGAAGAGAGATGAAAGAATATTTTAAACAGGGTGCCACAGTACTTTTTTATGGGGACAGCATTACCGATGCATCACG